>Ga0213825_1000584_pt1 | contig 26495 bp, 21 predicted proteins | sample MC6MC0900MG_FD_179896 | JGI IMG/M metagenome (GOLD analysis project Ga0213825, IMG submission 179896) | Enriched soil aggregate microbial communities from Iowa State University, Ames, United States - MC6-MC0900-MG | ecosystem: Environmental > Terrestrial > Soil > Unclassified | place: USA: Iowa... | reverse complement strand
CCCTTTTCCAGCCCGTAAATATTTTGTTTATGTATGAGTCTTGGGCTCATAAGATAAATACGAATAGAGCTTCTATCCCTGCCTAAAGTGACCTTCTCCACTTCCACCAGATTTAAAAGCTCCCGTAATTCCTCTGTAATATGTAAGCTTGGAAAAACCTCCAAAAAATTTTTAGACATTCTATCACCTATTGCATCTTCATAAGCTCTTCCTTTAGGGCCTGAAGCAGTTCATCTTCCGGAACTTTTCGGATAATTTCTCCTTTTTTCATCAAGAGGCCTTCTCCGATTCCTCCGGCAATTCCAAGATCTGCTTCCCTGGCTTCTCCCGGTCCATTTACCACGCAGCCCATAACAGCTACTTTAATATCCAGATGGTCAAATTCCGAAACCATTTTTTCCACCTGGTTTGCCAAAGAGATTAAATCGATCCTGGTCCTTCCGCAGGTCGGACAGGATACCACCTCTACACCGCCTTTTCTTAAACCAAGTGTCTTTAATATCAGCTTTGCGGTCTTTACTTCCTCCACCGGATCTCCAGTTAAAGAAACACGGATGGTATCTCCGATTCCTTCATGAAGAATGATTCCAAGGCCTACTGAGGATTTGATTGTCCCGGAGACATAAGTGCCTGCTTCGGTTATTCCCACATGAAGAGGATAATCCGACTGCCTGGCAATCAGTTCATGGGCTTTGATGCACATGAGCACATTGGAAGATTTAATGCTGATGACAAGATTTTCATATCCCAGTTCTTCAATCATCCAGACTTTTTGAAGTGCGCTCTCCACAATACCTTCTGCAGTCACCCCGCCGTATTTCTCAATCAGATTCTTTTCAAGGGAGCCGCTGTTTACCCCTACTCTGATGGGAATATTATATTCCCTGGCCTTTTCCACAACCGCCCGGACCCTGTCGGCCGATCCAATATTCCCTGGATTAATCCGGATCTTATCCGCACCGGATTCTATGGCAGCGATAGCCAGCCGGTAATCAAAGTGAATATCCGCAACCAGCGGAATAGAAATCTGTTTTTTTATCTGTTTTAATGCGGCCGCTGCCTCCATGTCCGGCACTGCTACCCGGATGATATCGCAGCCAGCCTCTGTCAAAGCTTTAATCTGACCTACCGTCGCCTCCACATCCTGCGTTTTCGTATTGCACATGGACTGGATCAGTACCGGATTTCCTCCGCCGATTACCCGGTCTCCGATACGTATTACTCTTGTTTTCTCTCTGCTCATACGTTCCTCCATTCTGCATATACCTCAAAACCGGAAGCAACCCACTGCGCGAGCTCCATCCGGTTATTGCGGCAGACACCAAAGGAACATGCATGCACATTCCTTTGGCTCATTGCCGAGTAATTATGGTTCGCTTACGTAAACCTGCTGATATCGTTAAACACCACAAAAATCATAAGGGCCATAAGAGCAGCCATACTGATTAAATTAACCAGGCCCTCTTTCTCCGGATCCATACGCTTGCCTCTGATGGCTTCAATAATTAAAAACAAAAGCCTTCCTCCATCAAGGGCGGGGATGGGAAGAAGATTCATAACTCCCAGGTTTGCACTCAGTAAGATACACATGCTGATCACATTCATAAGTGCTGCTACAACGCTGACCGTAAGCCCAGCCTTAACAGAATCATCAATCATGACCACAATGCCCACCGGACCGCTTAAATCATTGACACTAGCCTTACCGGTAAAGAGCATGCCAAGGCTTTTTACTGTCAGCTTTACATCGTATTCCATTTCCATGTATCCGTATTTTACCAGCTCGCCAAGAGAGGCGGCCTTTTTATTCTCAGGCGCAATGATAATACCTATCAGGTATTTCCCGCTTTCCTTTGAATACTCTGGATTAACGGAAACAGAATGGATACTTTCCGTTCCGGTTGTTGGATCGATTCTGGAATATTCCACAAGATTCATCTTTTCCTCAGGCTTTAAAAGCTTATAAAGAATGTAATCACGATACATGGATACACTTTCCCCATTGATCCGGAGCAGCTTATCACCCGGTCGGATTCCTGCCTCATAAGCAGGCGAACGATCGGTTACTTCCTTTATATAGGTCGTATCATATCCGTTCATCCCTACAAGAATAACAGCCAGGAAAAAGGCTAAAATAAAATTAAAGATAGGACCGGCTGCAATTACCGACATCCGGGCCGGAATTGATTTATTCTGGAACGCCCGCTCATCGGGATTTTCCTCATCTTCTCCCAGCATCATACAGGAACCGCCTAAGGGCAGTGCCTTTATGGAATAAATAGTCTCACCTTTTTTAAAACGGACCAACCTTGGTCCCATGCCGATTGAAAACTCAACCACTGCGATTCCGTTCATTTTTGCGAACAAAAAATGCCCTAATTCATGAATTAATACGATTAGCCCAAAGACCAGAATCGCTACGATAACGCTGGACAATTTACCACCTGCTTTCTATATATTCATAAGCTGCAGCCTCTGCTTCAAGAATATCCTCTACTGTTGGATTCTCCTTTACAGTATGCCCGTTCATAGCTCCCTCTATCATATCAGTTATGGTTGGATATGAAATTTCTCTGTTCAAAAATTTGGCAACTGCCCGTTCATTGGCAGCATTGAAAACTGTTGGAAGTGTTCCGCCTTTCTTCCCGGCAATATATGCCAATTTTAAGCCAGGAAAGTTTACCATATCCGGTTTTTCAAAAGTTATTTGATTGATGCTCCAAAAATCCAGGCGGTCACCGGGAAGAAATCTCCTCTCCGGATAGAAAAGTGCATACTGGATCGGAAGCTTCATATCCGGCGTTCCAAGCTGAGCCATAACTGCTCCATCCTCAAACTCCACCATGGAATGAATTACACTCTTAGGCTGGATCACCACCTGCACCTGGTCCATTTCCACGCCAAAAAGCCACTTTGCTTCCATCACTTCAAGGCCCTTGTTGACCATCGTAGAGGAGTCAATGGTGATTTTCCTGCCCATAGACCAATTGGGATGATTTAAAGCATCTTCCACCTGCACAGACTCCAGCTCTTTTCTGGTTTTTCCCCGGAAAGGACCGCCGGATGCTGTCAAAAGGATCTTATGTATGGCCTTTTTATCTTCTCCGTTTAAGCACTGAAAAATAGCGCTGTGTTCACTGTCCACAGGAAGAATCTTCACTCCCCGTTCCTTTGCCAGAGGCATAATGATGTGCCCGGCAGTTACAAGGGTTTCCTTGTTGGCAAGAGCGATGTCCTTTCCCGCCTCAATGGCTGCGATGGTAGGACGGATTCCTATCATACCCACAATGGCAGTGACCACAATTTCTGCAGAACTTTCCGTGGCTGCTTCAATAAGGCCCTCCATTCCGGAAACAATGCGGACCGGTAAATCCTTTACCGATGCAGCCAGCTCCCTGGCCTTATCTTCTCTCCATACGCATGCTATCTTTGGATGAAACTTTCTGATCTGCTCCTCTAACATGCAGATGTTACTGCCTGCCGCCAAGGCGGTCACCTCTATATCCTTCTGATTATCAGCCACCTCCAGAGTTTGTTTCCCGACGGATCCTGTTGAACCCAGGATTGCTATTTTCCTCATCTTATGCCGCTTACTCCTTTTCTTTTCCAATTTACTGCCACATTTTAGTTGTTTCCAAATATTTAATCAAAATAATCTTTTAACGCAAAAATGTTACCGCAAAATAAATGGCAGGCGCCGTAAAAAGCATGCTGTCAAAACGGTCCAGAATTCCCCCATGGCCCGGAATCAATTTTCCATAATCCTTTACCTGATGATTGCGTTTGATTGCAGATGCAGCCAGATCCCCAACCTGGGAGATCACCGCCCCAATGGCGCAAGCCAGTCCACAGGCTGCCTGAGGATTGCGTATCTCTGTCATATATCCTCCAAAAAGAGTTGCATAAAGAATTCCCAGAAGAGCTGCGCCGACTACTCCGCCGATTGCCCCTTCTATGGACTTTTTAGGGCTGAGTACAGGAGCCAGCTTATGCTTGCCAATTAACATACCAACGCAATAAGCACAGGTATCACACCCCCATGAGCTTAAAAATACCAGCCACACCAGATATTTCCCGTCTGCCATGGTACGGACCTGATAAAGATAGGACAACATGACCGCAACATAAAAAACTCCAAAAAAGGCTACCGTCACCTCTTCCAACTGATACCTTGGAAAGGCAAATACATAAATACTCATAAGGATCATCAAAAATGCAATGGACATGAGCATCTTATACTGATCTCCATGAAACCAAATCAGCCCATAGTAAGACAGGGCCGTTAAATACCCCATAAATCCCAATGGGTTTTTCTGTATCTTCATCACGCGATACAACTCAAACAAACCAATCATAGAAATGGAAATGGTCGTAGCAAAAAGCAAGATCCCCCCGCTTCCGACTGTAAAAAGAGCAATGATAACGAGAATGACTCCGCTTATCAGCCTGGTTGTAAACATGGTGTTTCCTCCCTCCGAATCACTTCACTCCCCCAAATCTTCGTTCCCTACTATTGTACGCAGCAATTGCCCTTTTCATTTCTTCCATATTAAAATCTGGCCAATAGCAATCTGTAACATAGAGTTCCGTATAGGCCAGCTGCCACAGCAGATAATTGGAAAGCCGCAGCTCCCCACTGGTGCGTATGAGAAGGTCTGGGTCCGGAAGCCCTTCTGTATCCAGATAAGAAGAAAATACTTCTTCCGTCATGTCCTCCGGTAAAAGCTTTCCTTCCGCCGAATCTTTCATAATCTTCCTTGCAGCCCTGACGATCTCATCGCGGCCGCCGTAATTAACCGCAATAATAAAGGTCAGACCTGTATTATCTTTCGTCTCTTCTACTAACTTACCGATTCCCTCTATAATGTCCTGGTCAAACCGGTCCCTGTCACCAATCATCTTTACACGCACATTATTGGCTTTGGCGACCTTCAAAAGCCTGACCATATAATAACGGAATAGCTGCATTAAGGCTCCAACTTCATCTGAAGTACGTTTCCAGTTTTCCGTTGAAAAACCATAAACCGTCAAATACTTAATTCCCAGCCTTGCTGCATCCTCTACCGTTCTTTCTACGGTCACGCATCCTTCCTTGTGGCCCATACTTCTTGGTAGCCCACGCTTTTTTGCCCATCTGCCATTGCCATCCAATATAATAGCCACATGCTCCGGAATCACCATATTCTCATTCATTTTGTCCATATAATGCTGCTCCTTTTAAAACACAAAACAGGACAGGCAAAATGCCTGCCCCTGTTCAAGATTTTTATACAGTAAGAAGATCCTTTGACTTTTCTTCAATCATTTTGTCAACTTGGGCGATCATCTTGTCTGTCAGCTTCTGAATCTTGTCTTCAGCCTCTGCCTGTTCATCTTCAGAAATTTCCTCTGCCTTTAACTGCTTTTTAAACAAGTCATTGGCATCCCGGCGGATGTTACGGATTGCAACCTTGGCTGCCTCTCCTTTTTTCTTAACATCCTTAACCAGATCTTTTCTGCGTTCCTCAGTAAGCTCCGGAAATACAAGGCGGATTACATTGCCGTCATTGGTTGGATTAATTCCCAGTTCAGAAGTGAGAATTGCCTTTTCAATTAGCTTTAACAGGGCCTTCTCCCATGGCTGGATCACAATCATACGGGCTTCCGGAATAGAAATGTTGCCGACCTGCTGGATAGGGGTGGGCGTTCCATAATAATCCACTCTTATTTTGTCCAGTACATGCGGGTTGGCACGTCCTGCGCGGATTGTCATATAGTCATTCTCCAGCGCTTTTAATGTCTTGTTCATTTTGTCTTCGTAAACCTGTAAACTCTCCTGCATATCGTCCTCCTGGTTTATGCGGTCACTATGGTACCGTTTATTTTTCCTTGCATTGCATTGGCAATGCCATCTTTTTCATTTAAACTAAATACCGCAAGGGGCATTTTATTTTCCATACACATGATGGAAGCCGTTAAATCAATAACGCCAAGCTGCTTCTCGATGACCTCCTGAATGGAAATCTTCTCATATTTAACAGCATTGGGATTTGTCTTCGGATCACTGTCATATACACCATCAATCGATTTAGCCAGTAAAATATAATCTGCCTCCATCTCAATGGCGCGAAGCGCAATGCCTGTATCGGTTGAAAAATAAGGATGGCCTGTTCCTCCGGCAAAAAATACCACTTTGCCCTCGCCAAAATACTTGTTAGCTCTATCCTTGGAAAAAAGTTCTGTCATGGAACCACACTCAAACGGGGTCAGTATCTGTGTACTCATCCCGGCATTACGGAAAATCTCAGAAACATAAATGCAGTTCATTATTGTAGCAAGCATGCCAATCTGATCCGCTTTAGGACGGTCAATGGCATCGCTGGTTCTGCCTCTCCAGAAGTTACCTCCGCCAATGACAATGCCTACTTCGACACCTGCATCTACGGATATTTTAACCTGCCGTGCGACTTCCTTAACAGTCGCTTCGTCAAAGCCCGTCTTATTCGCACCAGCAAGAGCTTCGCCACTAAGCTTTAATAATACTCGTCTTGGATTCATAGCCTTACTCTCCTGTACTTTTGTATTGTCTTAGGAGATTATAACATACTTTCGTAGGGTTGGAAAGAGGAAGTTTGCAGGCAGGAAGCAAAGACCGGACAAAAGCAAAGCGCCCGGGAGATAATTCCCAGGCGCTATCTTAAAATTCAGTCAAACCTTCCTATTCCATAGTAGCGTACTGGAAGAACCAATATCCATATGGAGAATACCATGTTCCCTTTAACTTAGGATCCTGTAACCATGGCTGGCTGTAATAAGCAACTGGTGCAATAGCGGAATCCTCTAAAATCATGTTCTCTGCTTCATGCAGCAATGCATAGTGCTTTGCAACATCAGGAGTGGAGTTCGCTTCATCAAGCTTCTTATCAACTTCAGGGTTATTGTACTTCCCATCGTTATTACCGCTGGTGGACTTAAGTAAGTTCAGCATATTGGATGGGTCGTCATAGTCTAATAACCAGCCGTTACGTGCGATCTGGAAATCTCCTGCACGACGGGTAGGTGTAAAGGTAGACCATTCAACAATCTTAATGTCCATAGTAATTCCCAATGCTTCCTTCCAGCAGCTCTGTAAATACTCAGCTAATGGTTTATGGAACAGCTGGTCATTGGTCATGTATTCAATGGTTGGGAATCCCTGACCATCCGGATATCCTGCTTTTGCAAGAAGCTCTTTTGCCTTTGCAATATCAGCATCATGATCGGCAACATTAAAGAAATCGGCGCCATTATTCTTACGAGTTACATCTTCAAAGGAAGAACCATTCTCTGCATCAGAGATGCCAGGTCCAACGAAGTTCTTTGCCGGAGCATAAATTCCCTGCATAACAGTATTGGCAACATAATCACGGTCAATGGCAAGGCTTAATGCTTTACGCACATCCGGATTGTTAAACGGTTCCTTCTGGGTCTGGAAACTGATATAATATGTACCCATGGTGGATCCGATCTGGAAATCCTCGGTATTTCTAAGGCTTGGAATTTCTTCGGTAGGAAGGGTTTTGATCATGGATACTTCACCTGACTGGTATGCGCTGTAAGCTGCGTTGGCATCTTCCATCAGGACAAATTTTAAGGTATTTAAAGTAACCTTGCTTGCATTCCAGTAATTTTCATTCTTAGCGAAGGTAATGTGGGAACCAGGTACCCATTCAACCATCTTTAACGGACCGTTGCTCACATAGGTTTCTGGCTTTAAGGTCCACTGGTCGCCATTGGCTTCAATGGTAGCTTTCTGTACCGGAACCATGGATGCATGTGTGATCAGCTTTGAAAAATATACACAGGGAACTTCAAGCTCAACCACAAAGGTCTTATCATCAGGAGCAGAAACCGCAAGAGCATCCAGATTGCCTGCCACTGCTTCTTCATATCCCTTTACGTAACCCAGCATATCTTCTCCGTATGGAGCAGCTGTATTGGGATCAGCAAGTCTCTTCCAGGAATATACAAAATCTTCAGCGGTCAGCGGTGTGCCATCGCTCCACTTTAAGCCATCACGCATATGGAAGGTGTAGGTGAGTCCATCTTCCGATACATCAAAAGATTCCGCCTGGCCTCCTACAATCTTGTTATCTGGATCCACGATCATCAAAGGTTCATATGCATGAACAATAATATTGGCACCATCTGCGGCGCTGTTCAGTGCCGGATCAATGGTCTCGGGATTTGGACCAACCTGTACTGCAAGATCAAGTGCTGTAGAACTTCCATTCGCGGGAGCTGTGGTTTCGGTGTTAGCCTCCGCAGCTTTGGTGGTGTCAGAGCCTGCTTTCGTGCCAGCAGTATTATTTCCGCCGCAAGCGGAAAGAATCATACCGGAGGCCATAACAGCAGCTAACACAAGTGACATTTTTTTCATAGACCGTCCTCCTAATAAAGTTATAATCGATCAACGCAATAACACTTTAACCAGTTACTGCAACGACTTATTCTTTAATATAACATAAAAATAATAAAATAGCAATGATAAAATGGTATACTTAGAAATGAATAAATGAAGGGTAAAAAAACACCCAGGAAATATTCCTGGGTGCAATTAATAAATAACAGTTTATTAGTCCATGGTAGCAAACTGGAAGAACCAGTATCCATATGGAGAATACCATGTTCCCTTTAACTTAGTATCCTGTAACCAGAATTCATTCCGGTAATTAAGCGGTGCAATGGCTGCATCGTTAAGGATCATGTTTTCTGCCTCATGAAGCTTTTCATAGTGCTCTTTAACATCAGCTGTAGAGTTGGCCTCATTGAGCAGTTTGTCAAGCTCCGGATTTTTGTACAAAGCATTATTATTGCCGCTTGTAGACATCATCAGGTTTAAAAGATTGGAAGGATCATCATAATCAAGACTCCAGGCATCACGAGCAATCTGATAATCTCCTGCACGGCGGGTAGGTGTAAAGGTAGCCCACTCAAGGATCTTAATATCTACGTTAATGCCAAGTGCTTCCTTCCAGCAGCTCTGCAAGTATTCTGCTACAGGTTTGTTATAGCCTGCATCGTTGGTCATATACTCAACAACAGGGAAACCTTTTCCGTCAGGATATCCTGCCTTAGCAAGAAGCTCTTTCGCCTTTGCAACATCTGATTCATAATTTTCAACATTAAAGAAGTCGCCGCCGTTATTCTTGCGTGTTACATCTTCAAAGAAAGTTCCGCCTTCTGCATCAGAAACACCACGTGGAACGAAGTTTGCCGCAGGAGCGCCAATACCCTGCATAACGGTATTAGCCAAATAATCACGGTCAATGGCAAGGCTTAACGCTTTACGCACATCCGGATTATTAAATGGCTCCTTCTGATTCTGGAAATCTATATAGGAAATACCCATACCTGGCTCTACATGGAACTCTTCTGTTCCCTTAAGCGCCGGAATCTCCTCTGTAGGTACATCCTTAATCATGGACACTTCTCCGGTCTGATAAGCGCTGTAAGCCGCATTGGCATCTTCCATCAGGACAAATTTTAAAGTATTTAAAGTAATCTTATCTGCATTCCAATAATTTTCATTTTTTGCAAAAGTAATATGGGAGCCTGGTACCCACTCAATCATCTTCAATGGTCCGTTAGAGATGTAAGTGTCAGGCTTTAAGCACCACTGATCCCCAGCTGCATCTACAACTGCCTGCTGAACAGGAACCATGGAGGCATGAGTAACCAGCTTTGAGAAATACACGCATGGAGCGGATAATTCTACTACGAGAGTTTTATCATCGGAAGCGGAAACGCCAAGGGCATCCAGATTTCCGGCAGCAGCTTCTTCATAGCCTTTTACATAGCCCAGCATATCTGCAGCATAAGGAGCTGCTGTGTTAGGATCTGCCAGCCTCTTCCAGGAATACACAAAGTCATTGGCTGTAAGGGGCGTACCATCACTCCACTTCAAACCATCACGAAGATGGAATGTATAGGTAAGTCCATCCTCAGATACATCGTAAGATTCTGCCTGACCGCCTACAATTTTGTTCTCTGAATCTACGATCAACAGAGACTCAAAGGCATGTACGATCACGTTTGCACCATCAGCCGCACTGTTTAAAGCGGGATCAATGGTTTCAGGGTTGGGACCGACCTGAACTGCAAGGTCAAGACCTCCAGATGATTCTCCTCCTGGGGTAGTTGCTTCCCCATTCGCTGCATTGGTAGTACCGCCTGCAGATGGACCAGCTGATTTATTACCGCCGCAAGCGGAAAGGATCATGCCGGTTGCCATAACAGCAGCCAATACAAGTGACATTTTTTTCATAAATTCCCTCCTATAGAATATATTTAAATCGGCACAGCAATACGTCCGACGTCTGTTGTGCCGATTTACTCTCAGCATAGCATAAAACCTATAAAATGGCAATGAAAATTAATTTACCTTGTCTAGATGGTGACATGCAGCAAAATGACCGGTAGAAACTTCTCTCCACTCCGGTTCCTGGGCAGCACAAAGTTCATCCGCATAAGGACACCGTGTACGGAAACGGCAGCCGGATGGCGGATTTACCGGGCTTGGTACATCCCCTTCCAGAACAATTCTCTTAGATTTACGGCTGGTTTCAGGATCCGCAATCGGGATGGCAGAAATCAGGCTCTTAGTATATGGGTGCACGCTGTGGAACGTCAGTTCATAGCTGTCTGCAAGCTCTACCATTTTTCCTAAGTACATAACACCGATCCGGTTGGAAATATGCTTCACAATAGAAAGGTCATGGGCTATAAACAGATAGGTCAGTCCCAGTTCCTCCTGAAGCTGTTCAAACATATTGACAACCTGCGCCTGAATGGAAACATCCAGAGCTGATACCGGCTCGTCACAGACGATGAACTGAGGGTTCACTGCCAGAGCGCGGGCAATCCCCACACGCTGACGCTGTCCGCCGGAAAATTCATGAGGGTAACGGTTTGCGTGCTCTGAATTAAGTCCTACTGTTGACAGAACAGAAATGATCTGGTCCTGACGATCCTTTTTATTAGAAGCAAGATGATGGATGTCGATCGCTTCACCGATAATATCCCCAACGGTCATACGGGGATCCAGGCTGGCATAAGGATCCTGGAACACGATCTGCATCTTCCGGCGGTAAGGGAGCATGTTTACCTTGGTGATATCTTCTCCATCAAAGAAAATCTTTCCCGCTGTAGGCTCATAAAGACGGAGCAACGTACGGCCTGTGGTGGTTTTTCCGCAGCCGGATTCTCCAACCAGTCCCAGAGTCTCGCCCTTTTTTATTCCAAAAGAAACGTTATCTACTGCTTTTACGACTTTTTTCTCAAATAACTTGCCACCGGCAACAGGGAAATACTGCTGTAAATTCTGCACCTCTACAAGATTTTTATTTTCCATCATGCATCTCCCTTCTGTGCCTGTTCATACTCCTGTTTCTGAAGCAGCCAGCAGGCACTATAATGAATATCGGATATATCCGTGTATGGCGGCATTTCACGCAGGCAAATCTTCATACAGGCCCTGCATCTGGGCGCAAAAGGACAACCAGCCGGCGGATTTAACATATCCACAGGGCTTCCTTCAATAGGAACCAGCTTGCTGTGCTCTTTTTCCGTAAGTTTCGGAATGCTCCGGATCAGGCCTTTTGTATATTCATGGCTTGGATTATAAAAAATATCATCCGTATTGCCGTATTCTACTACTTTTCCTGCATACATAACTGCAATTCGGTCGCACATGTTAGCAACCACACCCAGGTCATGAGTGATCATGATGATCGCCATTCCAAGCTTGTCTTTTAATTCCATCATGAGTTCCAGAATCTGTGCCTGAATGGTAACATCCAGAGCGGTAGTCGGCTCATCCGCAATCAAAAGCTTTGGCTCACATGCAAGAGCAATAGCGATCATGATACGCTGACGCATACCACCGGACAGCTCATGAGGATACTGCTTCAGACGCTTATCCGGCTCATTGATCCCTACCAGGGTCAGAAGCTCCTTTGCTCTTTCATTGGCCTGCTGTTTATTTTTATTTGTATGAAGCATGACCACTTCTGTAATCTGGTTTCCAACTGTGTAAACCGGATTTAAGCTGGTCATGGGATCCTGGAAAATAATAGAAATTTCATTTCCGCGGATCTTTCTCATTTCCTTCTCTGTCATCTTCTCAATCTGGTGTCCGTTAAACTGAAGGGATCCACCAATCAAGCGTCCAGGATAAGCTGTAAGTCCCATAAGACTGTAAGCTGTTACAGATTTACCGGAACCGGACTCACCTACAATGCCCAGAACCTCTCCCTCACGAAGATGAAGGGATACATCATTAAGAGCCTTAACTTCTCCAGCCGGAGTAAAGAAGGAAAGACGTTCATTTTCAATATTTACCAAATATTCGTTCATCGAATCTCTCCTCCTTAATCTTTCAGCTTTGGATCGAATGCATCACGCAGACCATCGCCCAACAGGTTGAAACTTAGTATAATGATAGAAATCATAAGAGCCGGTGCAAACAAACGGTGCGGATAACTTTGAAGACCATTTAACGCAGCGCTTGCAAGACTTCCCAAAGAGGGCATGGGTGCAGCAACACCAAGGCCAAGGAAGCTTAAAAAGCTCTCCGTAAAAATGGAGGAGGGAATCTGCAGAGTAGTTGTAACAATTAAGGTACCAATGCAGTTTGTAAGTAAATGCTTCTTAATGATATGACCGCTGGATGCTCCAAGGGCCCTTGCCGCAGTTACATATTCCTGCTCTTTTAAAATCAGGATCTGGCTTCGTACAATACGTGCCATACCCACCCAGTAAAGCAGGGCAAATACGACAAAGATACTGATTAAGTTAACACCGATGACCTGGATCCACTGAAAACCAGGCCTTTGAGACAAGGCTTTTAGAGGCTGGTCAAATGCAACGGAAAGCAATACGATAATCAAAATATCCGGTACCGTATAAATCATATCCACAATACGCATCATAATCATATCCACCCAGCCGCCGAAGAAGCCTGCGATGGAACCGTAAAGGGATCCAATAAGTAAAATGATACAGGAAGCGATCAAACCTACCATCAGGGAAACACGGCTTCCCATCATAACACGGATCGCATAGTCACGGCCCAGATTATCCGTTCCTAAAATATGAGGAAATACATCCTCTCCCGCCTCCATTGCAGTCAACTCTTTTTGGGAATACTGCATAGGAGCAAGGTTTTCGCTTCCGCGGATCTGCTGCTCATATCGATATGGGTAGAATTGGGGAACTAAAAAGGACAAAATAAACACAACAATGATAACAGCAAGGCTGATCATTGAAATCTTATTCTTTTTAAGGCGTCTGATTCCATCCTTCCAAAATCCAACGCTCTTACGCATGACTGTCAGGCTTTCTTTTTCTGCATCGCTTGCCGGGAGAAAGTCTTCTACATTAAGCTGTAATGATAATTTATTCTTTGGCATTTCTTTCTCCTTTCTCTTACTTCAGATTAATTCGCGGATCGATGAATTTATAAGCAACGTCGACCAGCACATTCATGATAACCATTAAAGTAGCAAGGAAGATCGTAGTGCCCATGATAAGAGGATAGTCACGTCCTGTAATGGAACCAATGAATTCAGATCCCAGGCCCGGAATCGTAAATATCTTTTCAACAATAAAACTTCCTGTTACGGTATAGGCCAAAAGTGGTCCTAAGTATGTAACAACCGGAAGTACGGCGTTACGAAGTGCATGCTTAAAGATGCTGACCATCTGGGAAAGACCTTTGGCACGGGCGGTTCTCATGTAATCCTGTCCCATAACATCCAACATGGAAGAACGCATCAGACGTGCGATATAAGAGGACGGATAAAAGGAAAGAGCCATGACAGGCATAATGTAGTTTTTCCACGATGCCAGTCCAAACGTAGGTAGCAGCCCCAGCTTCAGACTCAAAACATACATCAAAATGGTACAGACCACAAAGCTTGGTACTGCGATGCCGCATGTACTGAAGATAATAATAATATTATCAACTGCGGTTCCACGTTTAAATGCGGCAATACTGCCTAATGGAACTCCAACAAGAACAGCGGTTAAAATTGCAATTCCGCCGATCTTTGCAGATACAGGGAACTTTGTTTCAATAATCATGTTTACTGTACGGCCGCGCTGTTTTACGCTTAATCCTAAATTGCCGTGAAGCAAATCCTTCATATAGGTAATATACTGCTCGCTTAACGGTTTATCCAGGCCGTACTTTTCATTAAGGGCCGCCTGGGCCTGTGGGCTGATGGCCTTCTCAGACATGAAGGGGCCGCCTGGCACCATATTCATGACAAAGAAAGTAACCGTTGCAACAGCAAAGATGGTTACAATCGCCATAGCGATACGCTTTATAATATATTTTGCCACTTTCCTCAACTCCTTTGGTATAGTGATGTCCGTCAGTTATGGAAACATCTGTCAATGGTAAACGGACACTGTGTTTTAAAAGAAAAATCCCATGGATACCCATGGGATTCCCCCCAGAATCCTGCTATTACTGCATCTGCCTAGCAACTTCTTCTGCAAAGTTCTCTTCCTTCTTTTCAAGACCTTCACCAGTCTCAAAGCGTACGAACTTTTTCACATCTACCTTACCGCCGACTTCCTTAGAAACCTGCTCTAAGTACTTTCCAACAGTTAAATCTCCGTCTTTTACATAAGCCTGGTCTACCAGACAGAATTCTTTTAATTCTTTATTTAAACGGCCTACAATCATCTTCTCAAGAATGTTATCTGGCTTATCCGGATTCTCATTCTTAGCCTGGGCCTTTAAGATTTCCGTTTCATGATCAATGAACTCCTGAGGAATTTCATCTCTCTTCACATACTTTGGTGTTAATGCAGCGATCTGCATAGCAATATTCTTTAAAGCTTCCTTTACCGCATCATTTACTACTTCTGCCTCAGCTTCAATTAAAACACCGATTCTTCCGCCGCCGTGGATGTAATCAACAACCACACCGTCGGTAACGATCTTTTCATATCTTCTGATGTTCATTTTCTCCCCGATTACTGCAATCTGGCTGGATAATGCCTGAGCAACGGTTAAGGAACTGTCCTGTGCCCAAGTCTCTGCAAGGAATGCATCCATATCTGCAGCCTGGGAAGTAAGTACCTGATTTGCAACATCTGCAACATAGGTCTGGAACTGAGCGTTCTTTGCAACAAAGTCTGTCTCACTGTTTACTTCTACGATTGCTGCAGATTTTCCGTCTTCTGTAACAACGGTGGTAACAACACCTTCTGCTGCAACTCTTCCTGCCTTCTTAGAAGCAGCTGCAAGTCCTTTTTCTCTTAAGAACTCTACTGCCTTTTCCATATCACCATCTGTTTCCGCAAGAGCTTTCTTACAATCCATCATGCCCGCGCCGGTCATCTCTCTTAATTCTTTTACCATTCCAGCTGTAACTGCTGCCATTTGATTTCCCTCCATCAATAGATTCATTTCGTATTATTCACAGGAACCTTTTTCCAGTAAAAAATGCCTCGACCCGCTTCTCAAAGCAGGTCGAAGCATTCAATCGCCTGAATAATTAAGCCTCTACAGTCTCTTCTGTTTCCTGAGCTGCTTCTGCTTCCTCTGCTACTGCCTCGCCCTGGTTTGCTTCGATTACTGCGTCTGCCATCTTGGATACAATTAATTTAACGGCTCTTATCGCGTCATCATTTCCTGGGATCACGAAATCAAGTTCTTCAGGATCACAGTTTGTATCAGCGATACCAATTAACGGAATTCCCAGTGTATGAGCTTCCTGAACGCAGATTCTTTCTTTCTTTGGATCTACAACGAAAATCGCATCTGGAATCTTCTTCATATCTTTGATTCCGCCTAAGTTCTTCTCTAATTTCTCCCACTCTTTCTTAAGAGCAATAACTTCTTTCTTAGGAAGAACATCAAATGTGCCGTCCTGGGACATGGTCTCGATCTGCTTTAATCTTGCAACTCTGGACTGGATTGTCTTAAAGTTTGTAAGCATACCGCCAAGCCATCTCTCGTTAACAAAATACATACCGCAACGCTCTGCCTCAGATTTGATAGCATCCTGAGCCTGCTTCTTTGTTCCTACGAAAAGGATCTTGCCGCCTTCTGTAGCAATATCGGATACTGCTTTGTAAGCCTCATCTACCTTAACTACAGACTTCTGTAAGTCAATGATATAGATGCCGTTTCTTTCCGTGTAAATGTATGGAGCCATCTTAGGGTTCCATCTTCTGGTCTGATGACCGAAGTGTACGCCAGCTTCTAAAAGCTGTTTCATTGAAATAACGCTCATGTTACTACCTCCATTTGGTTTAACTTCCGCCCGCTTCTTATGCTTCCGGGGAGACCGGTATCCGGCACCTTCCTCTGGAATCCGCAGACGTGTTTTTTATCAGCTTAGCCAGTATAGCATATCTTTTTACACGATGCAAGTATTTTTTTACATTTTGTGTTCAAATTAAACAGAACCTACCATATTTTGTGTACAGATGAAACAGCTGGATCTATCGGCATATTCGGCTGATACATAAATTCTGGTCTGAACATTTTTTCCTTAACCTTCCATATAAAAAAAGAGCAGTTTTTCACTCTGCTCCTTTTTCTCCTGAAATCGGCTTTACATATCTTTGATATCCCGGCGCTCAGGCATATTTTTAATGGTTCCGGCCTTAATGGTTTTCAATTCATCAAACACCACATCATTCAGTACCTTAATATAAGTTCCCTTCATACCGGAAGATCTGGATTCAATCACTCCAGCACTTTCAAACTTCCGAAGAGCATTGACAATAACGGAACGGGTGATTCCTACGCGGTCAGCGATCTTGCTGGCTACCAGGATGCCCTCATTGCCATCTAATTCCTCAAAGATATGGGTAATTGCCTCTAATTCGGAAAAAGATAATGTACTGATTGCAGATTTGACAATCTGCACTTTTCTGGTCTCTTCCGCATTCTCCTCATTAACAGATCTCATCATTTCCAGTCCTACCACGGTGGTGCCATATTCACTTAAAATGATGTCATCGATATCGTATTGAGAATCGGATTTATAAATAAACAGGGTTCCTAACCTTTCCCCTGCAATATCAATCGGTGTGATGATAGCCTGGTATTTTCTGATATTGTCACCAGTGAAACCCAGCGTTTCCAGATTAACGTTCTCCTTTGTTGATAAAATGCTGAGCAAACGCTCATTTAACATGGTATCAACATAACCGCCAACCTGGTCCGCGATCAGCTCCTGAATTTCCTCGATGTCCGGTGAAAGGCCTATGCCTAACACCTTTCCCTTCTTGCTGATCACAAGAATATTCGAATTCAGGATCTCGGTCAGCACTTCACAGATATCGTTAAATACAACCTTATGCGAATTATTGTTATGCAATAATTTATTAATTTTTCTAGTTTTGTCCAACAACTGTACGCTCATAGCCGAAAACCTCCTTAAGAATTTATGTGAAAAACTAAAATACACCTCTAATGATTAAATATTAACATTATTATTTTCAAATAACAATAGTTTTTTGAAGATTTTCGATTTTCTTAATAATTATTCTTTTTCCTATTTGTCAGTGCTATATCCACACTGCTCATTTGAGCAAAGTAATTTGCTTCCCTTTTCAACCATGTAAGCTCCGCACTTGGGACAGGTTTTGGTGGAAGGCTTCTGCCAGGACATAAAATCACAATCAGGATTTGCCTCACAGCCGTAATAAATTCTACCCTTTTTCGTTTTCTTTATTACTACCTCTTTTCCGCATTTCGGACAAGGCACACCGATCTTTTCCAAATAAGGTTTTGTATTTTTGCATTCCGGAAATCCGGGGCAAGCCAGGAATTTACCATGAGGGCCGTACTTTATAACCATGTTCCGGCCGCACAACTCGCAGATTTCATCCGTTACCTCATCAGCGATCGTCACGGATTCCAATTCCACAAGAGCTTTATCCACCGCTTCTTTTAAATCGGGATAGAAATTTTTCACAACAGTCTTCCATGGAACAGACCCATCTCCCACCTTATCAAGAAGGTACTCCAGATTGGCAGTGAACGTAATATCCACGATGCTGGGGAAGCTTTGCTTCATCATGCTGTTAACTACTTCTCCAAGCTCCGTCACATAAAGATTTTTATTTTCCTTTGCCACATATCGTCTGGCGATAATGGTTGTGATCGTAGGGGCATAAGTACTTGGGCGTCCGATTCCCTGTTCTTCCATAGCCTTTACAAGGGAGGCCTCCGTAAAGTGCGCCGGCGGCTGGGTGAAATGCTGTCCGCTTTCAAGTTTATCCAGTTTCAGGATGCTGCCTTTTTCCAGATTACCCAACAATACATTGTTGTCTTCCTTTTCATCTTCCTGAATATATACGGACATAAAACCATCAAAAGACAGTTTGGAGGCGGAAAGTGTGAAAACATAGTTTCCTGCTCCCACTTTAACTGAGGTGGTCGCATAAACGGCAGGCTGCATTCTGCTGGCTGTAAAACGTTTCCAGATCAGCTGGTAAAGCCTGAATAAATCCCGCTGCAGGGATTCTTTTACCATAACCGGTGTAAGGGCAATATCCGTAGGACGGATCGCCTCGTGGGCATCCTGGATCTTTGCATTGCTTTTTTTCGCCTGTTCTCCATTTGCTACGTACTTGCTGCCGTACTGCTTTCCGATATATTCCCTTGCCGCAACATCTGCTTCCTCTGCGATCCTGGTGGAATCTGTTCTCAAATAGGTGATAAGGCCCACGGTACCATGTCCTGCAACCTCCACACCTTCATATAGCTGCTGAGCCAGACGCATGGTCTTCTGGGTTGAAAAATTAAGTACCTTGGATGCTTCCTGCTGAAGGGTACTGGTCGTAAATGGTATAGGAGCCTTTTTGACTCTTTCTCCATTTTTAACTTCCTCTACCTGATAAGTCTGTTTTTCAAGACCTTTTAGTATCTTATCCAGTTCTTCTTTTTTTCCAATGGCAATCTTGCCGTCTTTGTCACCGTAAAACTTTGCTGTTAAAGATTTTTTGCTTCCTTCCTGCTTTAAAACAGCTTCCAGGTTCCAGTACTCCTCCGGAATAAATGCATTGATCTCTTCCTCCCGGTCACTGATCAGACGCAGTGCCACTGATTGGACCCTGCCGGCACTTAAGCCCCTCTTTACTTTTGCCCAAAGAAGGGGACTGATCATATATCCAACCATTCGGTCCAAAACTCTTCTGGCCTGCTGGGCATCCACCAGATCCATATCAATCGCTCTCGGAGTTTTTAAAGAAGCTTTTATCGCATTCTTTGTAATCTCGTTAAAGCTGATCCGGTAAACCTGCTTATCCTTGAGTTCATCCAGCTTTAAAGCCTTCATCAGATGCCAGGAAATGGCTTCTCCTTCCCGGTCAGGGTCAGTCGCAAGATAAATCTTATCGGCCTTCTTCACTTCTTTCCTAAGCTTGGCCAAGATATCTCCTTTTCCTCTGATTGTTATATATTTGGGATCAAAGTCATTCTCCACATCAATTCCCATCTGGCTTTTCGGAAGGTCTCTCACGTGTCCGTTAGAGGCATCCACTTCATAATTCGCTCCCAGGAACTTTTTTATCGTTTTTACCTTTGCAGGTGATTCCACAATTACTAAACAGTTCGCCATACCAAACTCCTCGCCTATAGTTTCTTACCATAATATTGATAGGATGTCTGTACAACACAGCCTTTGAGCTCTAATTCCAGAAGAGTGCTCAAACAATCGCTGACAGACAATCCGCTTAAAGATATAATCTCTTCCAGATTCTTCGGTTGCAAATCTAGGCAACTATACACCATTTTTTCTTTTTTGACAAGTCCGTTCTCATTTTTTTCATGAACTCTTAATATATTACCACTCTGCAATTTGAAATATTCCAGCACAGAATCAGGACCTAGCAACATTCCTGCGCCTTCGGAAATAAGTCGATTGCAGCCTGCACTTAAGGGATCTTTAACCCTTCCGGGAAGTGCAAAAATTTCTTTTCCCTGCTCTAGTCCTAAGTTCACCGTGATTAAGGAACCGCTTTTTTCCCGTGCCTCAATCACTAAAATTGCATCCGACAGTCCGCTTATGATCCGGTTCCTCATAGGAAAATTACAAGGCCTTGGTGCTTCGCCTGGCATAAATTCCGTGATAATTCCGCCCTGAACCGCCATCCGTTCATACAATCCATAATTTTCTCTGGGATAGCAGATATTGATCCCGCAGCCTAGAACTCCATAAGTGTCACCGCCGGCCTCCAGCGCTCCCTGATGACCTGCACTGTCAATTCCCCATGCCAATCCGCTTATGATCTGGATTCCGGCCCCGGAAAGCTCCCTGGCCAGATAGGAGGCCATTTGCTTTCCGTAATCAGTACAATTCCTGGCTCCGATTATGGAAACCGCCGGTCTTTCATCATCAGGCAGCTTTCCTTTAAAAAAAATTCCCATAGGGTATCCATAAATTGAAAGAAGCCGTTTCGGATATTCTTTGTCATAAGGCGTAACAAAATGAGTTCCTCTATTTTCCAACTTTGCCAGCTCTGCTATGCAAGCGTCTTTTTTACGTTTCATCTCCTCAAAAATGGAAACTTCTGTCTGTTTTAAAAGTCCTGACTGTTCCAGTTCTTTTCCTTCTATATTATATATTCCTTTATAACTTCCAATGTAATCATAAAGTCGTTTTATTTTTACCGCTCCCAGAGCGGGAACATGACAAAGCCAGTATAAATACTCCCGTTCCTCATGACCGTCCATATATTCCTCCCCAATACTTACCTTCCATGCTGCGCAGTCCCACCGCCTCTGCCAGATGTTCTTTTCTTATCCTCTCAGAGCCGTCCAGATCCGCAATCGTCCTGGATACCTTTAGAATCTTCTCATAGCCTCTCACACTAAGTCCCAGATTTTCATATACCTTCTTTAAAAACTCCTGCTCCTCTCTCCCAAGACAGCAGGATTCCTCAATCTGGGCCTTATTCATGGAACTGTTAAAGTATATCCCATGCCCTTTCAATCGTTTTTTCTGAATCTTTCTTGCCTCCTCAATCCGTTTCCGGATAGAGGCAGAGGATTCACCGCCTTTTCTTTCCCGCAGTTCCTCGTATGTAACCGCACCGGATTCTGCGCAGATATCGATCCGGTCCAAAAGCGGTTTTGAAATCCTGCTTAAATATTTGCGTACCTGCAGTTCTGAACATCTGCATCTTGTCCGATCCGGATAAAATCCGCAGGGGCATGGATTCATAGCCGCCGCCATCATAAAGTCCGCCGGGAATTCATAGGCACCGAGCATTCTGGAAACAGTTATTTTCCGCTCCTCAAGAGGCTGCCTTAGAAGCTCTATGGTATTTCTTTGAAATTCGGGTAGTTCATCCAGAAACAGAACGCCTCCGGATGCCAGGGAGATCTCGCCTGGTTTGGGTATTCGTCCTCCCCCGGACAGAGCCGTTGGACTGATGGTATGATGAGGACTTCGAAAGGGTCTTTTTACCACCAAAGGCTCTTCTTTGGAAAGCAGCCCACATACACTGTATATCTTTGATATTTCCACAGCCTCCTCCATTGATAAGGACGGCATGATCGTTGGAATCCGCTTCGCAAGCATCGTCTTACCGGTTCCTGCGGGGCCGATATAAAGAACGTTGTGCATACCTGCCACTGCCACCTCTGTGGCCCGTCTTAGGAAAAGCTGGCCTCCAATCTCTGAAAAATCAACGTCATAAGCCTCCTGCCGCCCCATCCGCTCATCTTTTCCATAGGAGCCTGCTTTTTGTTTCTCCGGGTGGTTCAGTTGATCCGTTAAATCTTTCAGATGATCCACACCAATGATTTCCATTCCTTCTATTATTAAGCCCTCCCTGACATTCTCACTGGGAAGAAAGCATTGGCTCTTTCCGTCCTTTTTTGCAGCAGCAGTAATGGAAAGTGCTCCCCTTACGGGCTTAATCTCTCCATCCAATCCTAATTCCCCGGAAATCACACAATTACATAAAGAATCAGGCTTAACCATGCCGGAAGCCGCCAGAATAGCCACCGCAATTGGCAAATCAAAAGCAGTCCCCTCCTTGCGTATGTCAGCCGGGGACAAATTAATTGTGACTTTTCTTGCAGGCAGCCGAAAGCCGGAATTTCTCAGCGCTGTTCTTACCCGGTCCTGAGCTTCCTTTACCTCAGAGGAGAGATAACCAACCATGGAAAAGCCCGGAAGCCCATCACTGACATCCGCCTCCACCAGGATCGGAACCCCTTCCACTCCTTTAATTCCCACACTATGAACTTTACTATACAAAAAACCGCCTCTCCTTTCCTCATTTATGCCCGTGTCTTTTGGCATAAAGGTATACCCGTATGGTGTACATTCTTCCTGCACGCACTTTTTGGGCAGAGCCCAGCTTTACCGGTGTAAGTATACCCGCAGGGTATTTCATAATTCTGTCTCATAAACAATAAGCTTGGAAAACATGCAGAAACGCATCTGGAATGTTCCTGAACCGGAACCTGATTTTATGATAACCGAAAAAAAGGAAAAAGGCAATGTTTTTCTCTCATGACCTGAAATCAGAAAGGATCAGGAATCCTTTAAACCATGGGAAAATTCAGGCATATAAGCCCGGTATCGGAGCGGCATATGATTACGCTGACAGACCGGATTTGTCCGTTCTTTTATGGATATGCTTTTTCTAAAACATTGAAAAAGCGCCTCATATTCGTCCTCATCCGACGCTTTTTTCATTCGTTCCTCCCATTCTGACGAAATCAGATCCACCAAAAACCAAGGCCGCAATGCCGGATGCAAAACTGCCTTTTTCCTGTTTTCATCATAGATAACCCAATTCTCTCCAGACAGACGGTCCATAAAATGAGGAGCAAGAAGAACAAGTACATCATTCTTTGGCCCGATCCGGCTTACCAAAAGATCCCCCTCCATCTCCACAAATCGCACGAAGCCGGTGAGCAGATGAGTCTCATTATCAATATTACGGCATATCTGAAAAATTTCGAATACCTCGGGAACCTGAAGCATATGAACAACTTTGGCGCCTAAATGAAAACCGTAAATTAAAAAACGGTATATTTTATCCCCGCGGTCCCTTTCCTTGCTTAATGCGGCTTTGTATACAACAATATAGGCTTCCTCCGATATTTTCTCCCTGATTGCCCGTACCACCTTGTTTGCATGACCGGCATTGACCGGAACCTCCTCATACTGACAGAACAGCTCCATGGTATCCTCATCTCCTATAAGCCCAAGTTTCACATTCGCATGACCTTTTCTGCTGGTCCATGCCGCATATACGCCGCTGAGAATACCTTCTATGCTATTCTCACACAAATAAACTGTCTTCATAGCCGGACTCCTCTCAAATCTGTCAAAGCAGGTACATTCATGTCATTAAACAAAGAAAGCTGTCGGAAGGTTCCTGATGAACCGATGTCCCATACCTTCTTCTGTTCCTCTCCCACAAGGTGGCTGGTAATAAAGTCTTCCTCGATCTTAATAGGATACATCATCCTGCCGGAACAGGTAATAAAATAGAGCGCACGCTTTAATACAACACCAATTTTCTTTAAAGCATCAAAATCAAGAGGGCCATTCCTTCTGGCTGCAATGATGCGCTTCACCGACTTCACTCCCATTCCCGGTACTCTCAAAAGGGTATAGTAATCTGCCCGATTCACTTCCACCGGAAATATCTCCAGATGACGCAAGGCCCAGTCACACTTTGGATCCAGAAATACATTGAAATTAGGACGATCCTCGGAAAGCAGCTCTCCTGCTTGAAATCCATAAAAACGCATGAGCCAGTCCGCCTGGTACAACCGGTGTTCCCGTAAAAGAGGAGGCCCGCCCGGAAGGGCCGGCAGACTGCTGTCCTGATTAACTGGAACAAATGCAGAATAAAAAACCCGTTTTAAATCATAATTCTGATAAAGCGCCTCTGCTACCATCATCATCTGAAAATCATTTTCTCCGGTGGCTCCTACGATCATCTGAGTGCTCTGACCTGCGGGCACAAAGGACGGAGCCTTTTTGTATTCCATCAACTCGTAACGATTGGCGGTAATTCCTTTTTGAATCTGCTTCATGGGAGTAAGAATCTTACTCCTGCTTTTGCCGGGAGCCAGCTTCTTAAGACCATCGGCGGTCGGAAGTTCCAGATTGATACTCATACGATCTGCCAGAAATCCTGTCTTTTCGATCAATACCGGATCTGCACCTGGAATCGCCTTCACATGGATATAACCATGAAAATGGTATTCCTCCCGCAGCTTTTTAAGGGTCTGATAAATCAGGTCCATGGTATAATCTGCACTATGAAGGACTCCTGAACTGAGGAACAGCCCTTCAATATAATTGCGGCGGTAGAACTGGATCGTCAGCTGACATACCTCTTCCGGAGTGAACGCTGTCCTCACAACATCGTTAGAGCATCGGTTAATACAGTATTTACAGTCATAGATGCACTGGTTCGTAAACAATATTTTTAAAAGGGAAATACATCTGCCGTCTGCGGAAAAGCTATGGCAGATTCCGCATGCCGCCGCATTCCCAAGAGTCCCTGCTTTTCCCTTTCGGTCCACGCCGCTGGATGTACAGGCAACATCATATTTTGCGGCATCAGATAATATTTCAAGCTTTTCCTGAACACTTAATTCTTCCTGTATGAGCATTTCTTCACCTCGAACACACGTTCTTTTTCTATATTGTAGCATAGACAAATACTTTTTTCAAGCACTTTCGAATGTATGTTCTTAAGTATTGAAATTTAATGCAATCCAGGCTTATGATATTTTTAACCATGTCATAGGAATGTGGAAATGCTTATAAAAAAGCAGCAGAAAAAGAGAAAGAACACATGATTCTTCTCTTTTTCTGCTGCTATTTCATTGATCTCAAATCTCACGTTATTTAAAAACTGAAGTAATGGACCTCCAGATATATTTGAAAATATTTCCGATCCGGTGGAAGATATTTCCGTCAGCATGAAAGTCTTCATCAACTTTTACATCTTCGCTCTCCTGCTTATCTTTTATTTCCTCGGTACGCAGAATCATCTGGATGCTTCTGGGAGACGGATTCTTTGCCGATGTCATGGATACCGGTGAGGCTTCCAAATCTATGTTTAAAATGGTCGTATCTTCTATCGTGTATTCATCCCATTTGTCATCAATCATCCCTTTGATGGTATCTTTTGCGTTTCTCAACACCTCAGTCTGATTCAGCCCAGTTCCTGCCTCATCTAACGTACCGGCAAGGCCGTTTAAGGTTTTCTCTGTACTGCTGTTCAAAGAATCACCTACCACCTTCATCTGATTTTCAAGAGACCGGAAGAATACATTCATGGAATCAATGCCTCTGGAAGCGCTGTCTGTCATTTTCCCAACATCATTTAAGGTCGCAATCATATCATCATGGTGACGGTTTAAAATACCATTTAACTCATCTGTGGCGTTGATCAGATCATCTGCCGTATCACAGATACGCCCTGTAGCAGTGGCGATGTCAATTACTCCGTCAATCGTTCCGTTAATAGGGCCTCTTAAGGAATGTAAGTCTGCCATCAGCATTTCGGTCATTCCAAGCATTTTTCCTAAATCCCCGGTCAGTCCAGCACCGCTGTTAACAATCTGCGGAAGAAGCGCAGCTATTGGTGCAGCTGCTTCCAGCATTTCCTTGGATCCATTACTAGGTGTGGCCGTGCGTCCGGTAGCAAAGGCAGAAGACATATAGCCGGTAAGAGCATTGATTTCTGGAATTGAATAGTCCTTTTCATTAAACAAATAGGAAGATATCTCGTCTTCGTCCATCAGCCCTTCATCCTGAATCTCCTGGATTAACTCCTGTAAGTCAATGCCTTTCATTCCTGCTGCCGATTTACTGAGGGAATTGCTTAAGCCCACCAGCACTGGAAGCGCCTGCCCAAGGGAAGCAAGTTCCTTTGCCAGCTGCTGTTGCTCCGTTGTCAGGGTATTTAAGCGGCCTTCTATTTTTTTAACCTGCCCCATAAAAGCCTGGGACTTCATATCCGTCTGGGAATTCTTCGCCATTTTCCGCAGCTCTTCTACTTCATCTCTTAAATACCGGACACCATCCTGCAGATCACCTAAATCCGGTGACAGGTCATCAAGAATTTCCACCATATGATTGGTCTGTGTCCTGATCTCATTTAAAGCATTTCCGGCATTCTTCGTATGGTTATAAAAGGGCAGCAGGGTCTGGGACAGATTGTCAAGAGCTGCCAGAGCCTCGTCTGCATCCTCATACACCTTACCCTTGGAAGCGGCAAATATCTGTCTGGTCTTATCAAGTCCCCTAAGACCATCTGCCGTATCTGCAATGCCCCTTTGCATGTTTCCCATGGTGTCTAACACCACATCCAGACTGTCGCTGATCGCATCTGCCGAATCCTCCATGGTTTCCTTTGCATCTCTTAAATCTGCAACCTTATCAAGCTGGCTTACCGTCAAAGGTACCATGGCAAAGACAATGCCAGGAAATTTAAAATCATCGGAACCGATG
>Ga0213825_1000582_pt1 | contig 26515 bp, 26 predicted proteins | sample MC6MC0900MG_FD_179896 | JGI IMG/M metagenome (GOLD analysis project Ga0213825, IMG submission 179896) | Enriched soil aggregate microbial communities from Iowa State University, Ames, United States - MC6-MC0900-MG | ecosystem: Environmental > Terrestrial > Soil > Unclassified | place: USA: Iowa... | reverse complement strand
AGGAAAGTATAACTTTCCTATCAGGCATAAGGGCGACTACGCCTCTGTCTTCGCCCTTCAGGGCTCGCCAATCGGCGAGTCTTCTTTAGTCGATAGGAAAGTATAACTTTCTTATCGGGCTAAGTGCAGCGCTCCAGTCTATCCGCCGCACAAAGGAAGCTTGAGCTTTTCTTATTGTCATTAAGTGGTAAATTAAATATTTAGACCATAAATAGCTTGGATTTTTCTTTTTTTCATATACTAACATTGTGTAATGAAAAAGGAGGTCCACTTTTATGAAGAAGTTGACAGCGTGGTTCATGGCTGTGCTGCTTTTGCTCTCTCTTGGGAGTGTGAATGTAAATGCAGAACCTACAGCAAGACCTACAATAAACTTGTATGAACAAAATACAATGTCTGTTCTCTGGTACCAAAAATCTGGTGAAGCAAAGGCATTATATTACCAAGGCTATAATATAGGAAAAATGAGATTGGATGAGATCCTAAGTAAAAGACCGAAAAATAAAGGTTTAAAGCCCGCGATTGTTCTCGATATTGACGAGACAATACTAGATAACAGCCCCCATCTTGCATGGTATGTGCTTAAAGGGAAAGGTAAACCATTTAATTGGAGTGAATGGTTTAACAGGGGGGAAGCAAAGCCTTTGCCTGGTGCGGTTGATTTTTTAAAATATGCTGATTCAAAGGGTATAGAGATTTATTACATATCCAACCGTAAGGAAGCGCAAAAAGAGGCAACAATGAAAAATTTACAAAGTATTGGTGCCCCGCAAGTGGATGCAGATCATGTTTTATTAAGGCAGCCTGGTGAAAACGGCAAAGAAACCCGACGCATGCAAGTTGCGAAGACCCATGATATTGTTTTGTTATTTGGTGACAACTTAGGAGATTTTAGCGGTTTTGATAATTTATTGGTTTCTGAAAGGATTCAAGCTGTTGACAAATCTGAAGAAGAGTTCGGAAAAAAACTAATCGTTTTCCCTAACCCTATGTATGGAGATTGGGAAGGTGCTATATATCATTACGATTACAGAAAATCAGATAAAGAAAAAGCAAAGCTAAGAAAGAAATACTTAGAAACTTATCAACGATAGAATGAACGCTGCCGCCATCATTAGGTCGGTGGCGTTTTCGTTTCTTAACAGGAATTATTTCTTTGTTTATTCCATATTTTTCGTTGGACGAAACCTATTGATGAGAGTATAGTAGTTTCCATGAGTCTTGTCATATAGGAGGACTGCTATGTTTGGTATATCATTACCGCAATCTTTTTTACAGATGAATACCATTTTTATTTCAATCTTAATTGAGGCCTTACCTTTTGTAACTTTAGGAGTATTAATTTCTGGAATTATTCAGATTTTTGTTACCGAAGAAATGATTGCCAAAATAATGCCTAAAAATCGTGTTCTTGCGGTGATTTTTGCAAGTTTTTTAGGTATATTATTTCCATCTTGTGAATGCGGGATTGTTCCGATTGTTAGTCGGCTTGTATCAAAAGGTGTGCCGATTTCAGCTGGCATTGCCTTTATGCTTACCGCTCCCATTATTAACCCAGTTGTATTATTTGCCACCTATATCGCTTTCGGCAGCGACTGGAAAATGCCGCTCTATCGAGGCGTCGGTGCCATTATTGTTGCGATAGTAACAGGCATTTTTATTGCCTATCGCTATAAGGGAAATCCATTTAAAGAAAATTATCATCACCATCATCATCATCATGAAAAGACTACTTTTTGGAAGAAAGTTTGGCGTACACTTGAACATGCCGTGGAGGAATTTTTCTCTATGGGAAAATATTTAGTGATTGGTTCTCTCATTGCTGCTGCTGTGCAAACATATGTTAAAACGTCAACGCTTGTTTCCATTGGACAAGGACCTGCATCGTCCTCTTTCGTCATGATGGCATTGTCGTTTATTCTTTCATTATGTTCAGAAGCAGATGCGTTTATTGCATCTTCTTTTAGAACGACATTTTCAACTGGGTCACTATTAGCATTTTTAGTTTTTGGGCCAATGGTGGATATCAAAAATTTAATGATGATGCTTGCGACATTTAAAAAACGACTTGTCCTTATGATTGTTGTTGCTGTTTTTGTAATTGTTTTTGGATACTCTTTGCTGTTTTAAGGAGTTGTTACGATGATTAGAAGTTTGATCCTAATTGGTTTTACTTATTTAATATTTCACCTTCATATTACCGGAGATATTAATAAATATATCAATATGAAATATTCTTACCTTTCAGCAGCTGCTGGTTATGCCTTACTAGTGTTAACCATTGTTCAAATTCTGATGCTGAATAAGGAGCCTTCTAAAGATGCGGGGTGCGACCATGATCATTGTGGTCACAATCATTCAAAAGAAGATAAGTGGTATAAAAAGTTGTATATCTACCCTATTTTTGCTTTTCCGATTATTTCTGGTTTATTTTTTCCCATCGCCACTCTTGATTCCAATATTGTGAAGGCAAAAGGATTCCATTTTCCTATTTATGATGAAGGACAAGGGGACTCGTTTATGCAGCAGCAATTTCTTCGACCAGATACAAGTGTGTATTATGGAAAAGATGACTATGATACGTTAATGAAAAAGGAAAAGAAAAAATACGTAAATCAAAGTACGATTATCCTGAACGATAAAAATTACCTAAAAGGAATGGAAACAATTTATAATTTTCCAGGTGATTTTCTAGGAAAAGAAATTGAATTTAAAGGGTTTGTTTTCAACGATAAGGAAACCATCGATAAGAATCAGCTTTTTGTCTTCCGATTTGGTGTTATCCACTGTATAGCTGACTCCGGAGTCTTTGGAATGCTTGTTGACATGCCGGAGGGCACGAAGTTGAAAAATGATGAGTGGGTTACAGTGAAAGGGAAAATCTCCACGATTTATTATCAGCCATTTAAAACCAATATTCCCTATTTAAAAGTCGAGGAGTGGTCAAAAACTGCTGCTCCAAAAGAGCAATATGTTTTTAGAGGGTATTAGAAAAGCGAGAGCATCAGTTTTGAGGAAGTCAAAAATTTATATTCTTAATGTAATAAAGACACCGAATCTCGGTGTCTTTTTATAAAAGTAGACAATTTAGCATTTCAATTAATCTAGAATAAAAAGGATAAAGAATAAGGTCAGATTAGTTATTCACATTTTTAAAAATGTTGATTGCAAAGACAATGATTCCTAAAACCATCAATGTACCACCAGTAGCGACCGCAGGCCCGGCTTTATCCACCCCTGATACAAGGAATGCAAGACCTATCATCATGATTGGCAAGGAGATATTATGCAGCCAGAAATGAACCTTTGCAAGTGTAGTTTTGGCTGCAGTTGGAAAAACGACATAGATGAGTCCTGCGAGTGCCATTGACATCCAGCCTAATAAAATAATATGAACATGAACGGGTGTGAAGGTAAATTTTTCTGTCATTGACATATACATACCGATACAGACTCCGATGACAAAATACACCACAGAAATTTTAATAAACTTAACTGCCATCTTTCTTCCCTCCTTTTAAATGTAAAAATAGTGACTACAGTACTAAATATGAGGGAATATATCGAAAAAGAACTTTGATTTTTTAAGGACGAGAAATAAAATTTCTCTTAAAAAATGAAAAGAGCCGCCTTTAATAGACGGCTCTATCGTTTATAGTAAGGCTTTAATACCTACTAATACAAGCCCAATTAAAAATCCGCAAACTGCTCCATTAACACGAATCCATTGCAGGTCTTTGCCAACATTTGTTTCAACCATTGTGATGAGGGTTTTATCATCAAGTCTTTCTAAATTTTCTTCGACAAGCTTGCCAATCTTTGAATGATTTTTATCAACAAAGCTAGCAATTTGCTGCTTAATCCAATTTTCTAGAGAATTGACTTTTTCAGGATTTGCTTTTAATTTTTCTAGCCCATCAATAATAATCGGGAGGATGTAATTATCGAAGAAGCTTGGTTCTTCGACGAAATCATGCGCTTTTTGCTGCAGATGGTCAAGTAAAGAGATAATTTGTTCTTTAGGTTCCCATTTTGCAATCAGTTGAGTCTTTAGGTGATTAAGTTCCTCGTAAACTTTTTCATCATTTTTTACTGAGTGCAGCTTTTTATGGATATGAATCATTAATGTTTGCCTATTTGGATTAAAGGGATCTCGAAAGCTGTCCACTCCTTTTAGAATAAGGCTTTGGATAATATTACCCAGCTTTTCTTCGTTTACGAGATTACGAAATGACTTTAATGCAAATTGCATAAATCCATCGGCTTTAATATTATCCACAGCGTCAACAGCTAAACCGCCTAGTTTGTACTTCGTAATATCTTTTTCAGCCCATTCATAAATTTCTTTAAGGATAAAATCAAGCGTTTTTTCATCGTATTTTCTTTCCATAACTTGATCGATTATCAAAGGGAGGTAATTCTTAGTATCTAATTTGTTTAGCTGTGTTTTTAATTCCTTTTCAATTATTGGAGCAATTCTCTTAGTATCTATCGTTTTAATCAAATGTTGAATCAGGCTGATGAAGTTTTTTTGAACTGCCTTTGAATGTATTTCCCTGTCAATAATCGAAAACAGTTTATCAGAAAACTTGATAGTATCAATTTTTTTTCGAATACTCTCTTTCGTCAGCCAATCGTTTTCAAGCATCGAGATAATCCCAGCGATAATTCTTTTACGATTTTTTGGAAGTAATGCCGTATGGGGGATTGGAATACCTAATGGGTGCCGAAATAAGGCGGTAACCGCAAACCAATCCGCAAGACCCCCAACAAGACCTGCTTCAAAACCACCCTGCAGAATGATTCCCCATAGTGAATCCCGTATGGGCATAGTTATCAGAAATCCGATTGCCATCACTGCAAGAGAAATAGTCGCTAAATGCTGCGATTTATTTTTCTGTTTTAACATCTTTTTACCCCTCGTTTATAAATAAATATTTTTGTTTAGTGCTATTATCTCAATATAGTTGAAAAAAAAGCAAAAAAAACTTCTTTTTAAAACAGTAATTGCTTTAAAAAGAAGTAAAAATACCTTTTTCGCTAGGAAAAGGTTACTGTGTTAACAATAAGTGGTACTTCCTCTACGATGATGGCCATATGGCGATCAACACTACAATTGGAAAGTACAAAATCGGTAAAGATGGTGCCTGGATTCAATAAAGAATATGCCACAGAAAAAAACTCCTCTCAAAGCTGAGAGGAGTTTTTTTTCTGTGGCATAATATGTGTTATCAGACCATCCAGGTCAGTAATATAAAATTGTGTTTTAGGCGCTGCTTTAAGATACTTGTCCTGTAATAGCTGATAATAATTCACCCTGTGCTGTGGATCAAATTTTAACATGGGATATTCCTTATGCTCTTTTACATATTGATCAACGGCCTTTTGAATGATATCCATTTCTATTGGAATTTGTTTTTCACTTTCCTCAAATAAGTCATAGGTTTCTTTTGACATATAGAATTTTTTAGAAGGAGAACCGCCAAGAAGTGAAGCAAGCTGTTTAAAGTCGATACTATTATCCTCTTGAACAAGAATGGTCCGGAAAACTCCCTTTGGCAGATTATTAGAAAACGTCCTTATAGCTCTCCGTACATCTTCAATAGTCACATCTATAGTTGGATAGCTTTTGCTATCTTTAAAATCCATATTTACAGTATTCTTATTTTCCATATCTTTCTGTATGGGTGATTTAAAGTATTTTTGAACCATTGAGTAAACAGTTAGCCAGCCAATTCCTATTCCTAAAAACAACTTATGCTTCATAATTATATGCCCCCTTTTATTTGAGTGTTTTGGGAAAAGGAGAGTGAATGTGAAAGGAATGCTTCTTCTTTGGCTTCTTTTTGAATTTGTTTGCCACTTCTTTTGCATCAAATAAATTGTTGGAAGCTACCATCGAAGAGTTCATGATGTCATTAACAAATTCCAGAATCCATTCCATAAAATTCTGCCATTTGTTCGGTGTATTTGTTGAAGAATTTCTGGTAAATAAGTAGGCTATGAGAAAAACAATAATTGCAGCGATAGTAGTGGTTATGATGATGGACAAATCAAACGTTAAATTAAACCAAATTACCTGAGGCCTCGAGTGTTCCGTAATGTTCCACTCCTTTCTATGAAAAATATAGAAATAGAATGATTTGGAACCTTTGAGTGAAATGACTAAGTTATATCATATTTATTATATACCAAAATTTTCATTATTGTAACATAGTTCACAATTATTTCTTAATTTTCTGATTAATAAAGTAAACATGGTTGGAAAGAATGCTAGCATTACGTAGGTTATAATAATTATTTTGTTTAGAATAGTAATTTCAGAAAAGATTATTGTAATTAATCTTTTACTTTATTTTAAAAAAGTTTAAAAAAATTTAATTTTTGAAACCTTTTAGTATATTTTTCGTCTTATTAAATGGTAAAATAATCAAGGTGTAAAAAAGAGAAATAGGGGGAACCTCAGATGAAAAAGTTCTTAGTATCATTATCAGCTTTAACTATGGCCATTGGTCTAACTGCTTGTACAGGCAGTGAAGAGGCAAAAACAGAAAAGAAAGAAGAACCAAAAGAAGCAGCAGCACCTAAGGTGGATGTTAAAAAGGAATTAGTTAAATTCTATATGGATCTTGGAAATAAAATTAATGCAAAAGATGCTGATTTAAATGCATATGTGGCGAAAGCAACCAAAGAAGGTGCAAAGCCTGAAGAATTACCAACTGCCGAGGATAGGGCTAAAGCAAGTGATTCAGCTGCCTCTGTTGCTGCTGAGTTAAATAGCGTCCAAGTCCCTGCAGAACTGAAGGACCAAAAGGCTGATCTTACGGCAGCAGTAAAGGATTATGCTGCTTCTTACCAAGCTAAAGCAGAAGAATTGAAAAAGGATGCTCCATCACTTGATGCAGCGGACGAAATCTTCGCACAAGGTGAAGAAAAACTTGGCAAAGTATTTGAAGGTGAAAAATTACTTCCACCAAGCTTAGGAAAACAAGTAAACTAATAATCAATTAAAACAGGCCAGATGGAAAATCATCCGGCTTTTTTTTTGTTATTATGGATAAACTATTAACATTGATTTAATTAATTGCTGAACCGATTTCTTCTTTATAAGTGATCTGTAACTCGTTGAGGAAATCATCAAAAGACAAGTATGTCTCTGTATCTTCAAAAAACCAAGCATCGTTCCCTTCAACATAGAAGGTAATTCCATTTACTTCTTTAGTAAATCCAATATTAGCAGGATTTTCAACAGAAAAAGCAAGGCTATATCCTTTATGTTTCTGTCCAAATCCGGCATATTGTGGGAACATCCTAATACTGAATGGTTTATTGAGCTCAAATTCTCTTGTGAACCATGAAGAAGCTTTTTCGTCGATAGATATGAACATATTTATACACCAACCTTTTCCTAGTTGATACTCCCATAAGGATTGAGATGAATCTTAAAAATTGAAGCTACTCTCCAATTCCTTATATTGAAAGATTATATCTTTTCAAGAATTTTGAATGTGATATTTTTCACAATATGAACCAATCCGGAATAATTTAAAAAAATGTTCATTTTTTAGCTTCGAATTGTTCACATGTGTGACTTAAATTAACTGAATGGAAATAAGTTTTAATAAAAAATTTCTAATTGCTCTATTGGAAACCTTTTCAAAGGATTTCAACCTTTATTGTTGCTGTTTTTGTAACATGTTTATAGTAAAACGGTGATAAAATAAAAGAAAAAAATATGATAAGGGAGTTTCTGAAAATGGAAAAACAATTTGAAAAACTAGCTGAAACAGTACAAGATATTAAAAGCTTAATCAGTACATTTAATGCTACATTGGAAAACATTGAAAAAAGGCTATCGAGCTTAGAGAAGATGGACAGCATTGAACATAGGGTTGAAGTAAACCAAATTGATTTATCTGATATTAAAGATTCACTTCAGCGCATTGAGGAAAAACAGAGCAGTGAAATTCAGCATATCAACCGCCGCCTCGATTCTCATTTAGTGAAATTAGCGAAAGCAGAAGAGGATATAATCATTTTAAAAACAAAATAACTTTTAATGGATACTGTATGAAATTATACAGTTTTTTTTATAAAAAATAGACCGAGAATGATCTGCCCCCAAAAAGTTAGACACGAAATTTTATACTGCTAATTGGGCATGAGTTCGGTATTGAACCGGACTCATGCCTTTTAAGTTACTCTACCACGCCATTTTCTCTATAATGCGCTACCCAGTTCTTTAAAGGTGTAAGACTTACTTTGAATCGATTGGAGATGGATTTAATGGATTCTGTTCCTTCTAAATAGGCAAGAACTGCCTTTATCGAATGTACCTTCCTCATAGGCGGATATGCGCCGAGAGTATCATCTGTGAATGTAAGATGGAGGAGTTGTTTGTTAAGTTGAGCTGTGTAACACACTCCATATCGCATGAGTAGTGATCACAGATATTAATGATGTAGTAGTGTTTACCTAAATAACAATTAACTCTAAATAAAATATATCTGACGGATATAAATATAAACTTCAATAATCATGCCTGATTGTTAAAGGATTAGAAGAATTTGATACACGGTAAAGATTAACAAGCAGAATAGTTAGCTATGTGTATTACCAAGTTAGCCAAAATTCTAACCAATAAGTGGCCTAAAAGTTAATTGACATTTACATATAGTTAAAGAATTTCCTCAATATATGTGTCAGTATCGGATTCACTATACTCTTTTGTTGACACAGCAAGAATGATCAACGGATCAATGTACTCGTTCTTAAAAGCGTGTACCATATAGGGAGGTATCTTTAGTACAACGTTGTCATCGGCAGACATATAAAACTCCTCATGTACCCCTTGAGACAAATCCTTCAATGCCACCTTTGCTCTACCACTTATTACCGTGAAATACTCGAAGGTATTCTTGTGATAATGATTTCCTCTAACACTATTGTGGTTTGAGTAAAGCAAATATACTTCCCCGACTTCACTACTATCCTGCAGCTGACTTTTCATGATTATTTTTTTTAGCATACCTCTTTTATCTTGATACGGATCGATGTTGATAAATTCACCTAATTTACCCATAAACATCACGTCTTTCCGAAAAAATTTGTAGGAGTTTGTTCCGAGGTTCATTTTACATATATTTAACTTTGTTTATTTCATACCATTGAATTGTTCTATCCAGACCTTCAGCAAAACCAATTTTAGGCTCCCATCCTAAGAATTTTTGTATTTTATTAATATCAGGATGGGGCTTCCAGACATCTCCTGACCTGTAGGGGATAGCTCCGTAATTAGGCTTCTTAACCGTTTTCATTTTTTCATAAACTTTGTCAACATAGTGTTTTAACTGATGAATTCTCCCAGTACCTATATTAAATATCTCGTTTTTAATTGCATCATTTTGAGCAGCCAAAACAAAACCATCGATTATATTCTCTATATAACAATAATCTCTGTATTGCTCACAACCTGTTAAATCAACATCTGCATTATTTAGAATTGATAAGATAATATGGGGAAAAAACTTATGCCTTCCTTCATTTTCTCCAAAAATCCCATAAGCCCTCAAAGTAACTATATCAATATTGTTTTCTCCAGCAATTTGGTGTGCCAAAATAGTACTAGCAGCTTTAGTGCTTCCATAAATATTGAATGGTTCTAAATGAGTATTTTCTTTAATTATTTCTTTTTTATCTCCATATTCCATACACGTACCGATGTTTAAGAACTTTTTACATCCAATAGAAATCAAAGGATTTAGCATATTCATTGTGCCTATGATATTGGTATTTGCTGCAATATAATAATCTTTTTGTCTTGAATCAACACCGTAAGCCGCCATATTAAAAACATAATCAGGCTTTATTTTTCTGATGTTGACATCTATTTTTTCAGAGTCCCTTAAATCAGCCCGATGGATTTTAATGTCTTTTATAAGGCTATCAATCCGCCATAAATCAGAGCTTTCTCTTACTAAAATATCTACTTCAGCATTTTCCTCAACCATCCTTCTAACTAGGTGGGACCCTATAAATCCGCTAGCTCCAGTAATTAAAACTCTTTTATTGGAAAAATCACCTTTCATAGTTCACATCTCCACTTCTTTACAATTTAACCCATGGCCGACATTAGTCCATTATTGATCGATTTTGGAAATCCACCATTGTTTCAATAGATTGCCAAAATCCCTAACATTGATAAACTGCCAATTGATTATCCAGTACTTGGTATCTTAATGGTTTATTTACTAAGATTGTTTGATTATTATGGATATACTTCTCAATTGTCAATTAATACTATGAGTATAAAAGCCATTTGCTAATGGAATTTCCAAAATCGGGCAACCAATTAAAAATTGTATATGATTTTTTCGTAACAATTTTTTCACCGCAACATATTCTAAAATAGCACTTTGAACGAGAGGGTATAAATACAAGGTTTAGTTAAAAAACGAAGAAGCAATTGTTACTCCTTGATCCATTAATAACCAGGAGTACATTTAAAGAAGAAATATTACATGTGTTAAATAAGACTATACTTGCGATATTGTGGGGTGTTAAGGTTTTGACACATTTTTACTGTTCAACCTATAGCAAGGATTATATTTATAAAGGACTGGTCTTATATAATTCTTTACAAAAATATGATCAGGATTTTCATTTCTTTTTTATATGTGTACAGGATGAAGTGAAAAACTTATTAGAAAACATGGAACTGCGTAACGTAACATTGATAAGTATGAAAGATATAGAAAATGAAGATTGGGAATTGGCAAATATAAGAAGCACACGTAATGATAAAGAATATATTTGGTCGAGTAAGGCATCAATTATGTTATACCTATTAAATCATTTTTCGGAGCTGGACCATATAATATGGTTGGACGGTGATACAGCCTTTCTTTCAGATACCCAACCCATATTTGATGAGTGGGGCAATTTCTCCATATTTCTAACAGAGGAGCAATATAAAGGAAAATATAAAAGGTTAAGTAAGATATATGGAGTTTACAATACTGGCTTTATGGGATTCAAAAGAGATCAAAATGCCATTCACTGTCTTCAATGGTTTAGAGAAAAGTTGATTGAATGGTGCTTTGATAAACCGGAAAAAGGCAGATGGAGCGACCAGATGTACGTAAATGATTGGGTAACCAGGTTTGAGAATGTTGGTGTTGCAGGAAACATTGGAATTAACGCCAACCTGTTTATTTTACGTGATAGAACGGTTACCGCAGACGATGATAATTTGTATATCAATGGAGATAGACTAATATTATTCCACTACTATGGATTCAAATATTTTAATCGAAATGAGTTTGATTTATGTGCGCATGGCCAATCTCCCAAGGATGAGATTGTACAATGGCTATTTGTTCCTTATATTCAAGCGTGTAATGAGGTAATGGATAGCATTTCTTATATTGATAGGGATTTTTATCAAAAACAGACTCCAAACGGGAGATTCATTATGAATTACTTCAATCTGGCGAGTAATATAAATGGAAACGGGGATAAGTTTAACTTCTGTACAATAATCAGTGAGAATGGTTTGTCTGAAGGCTTGGATCTTTACAATTCGCTAAGAATGCATACAAACGGATTTTGTCTCTGGATATGCTGCTTGGATGATATCACCTATAATACACTGGTTAATATGGAATTAGAAAATGTAATTGTAATAGATATTAAGAATATTGAGGATCAGAAACTTTTAAACGTAAAGGATACCCGCAATGCCTCTGAGTACCGTTTGACTATAAAAGCACCATTGATATCTTACATTTTAAAGAACAATTATAATATCCACTATATGATATATACTGATCCGAACGCACGTTTTGTTACTAATGTGACAAACGCTTTCTATAAATGGGATAAACATCCAGTTTTTATTTGGGAGAAGGAAAATGATCAGAATACCCAACAGGATTATGGAATCAATATGCCAAGCTTAATCGGATTCAAACGCAATAAAAAGGCATTCAAGTTCCTTAGCGCGTGGAGGAAAAAATGTATAAATGGATGTTATGATTAAATTTAGATAGTTAGGGAGATTCAATTTACATTATGGAATGCTACCATTTTTGCACACTTTTTGGAAAAGAGTATATATTTAAGGGTCTAGCGCTCTACGACTCCTTAGAAAAGCACGCAAAGAATTTTCACCTCTGGATATGCTGCTTGGATGATATTTCTCTCCAATTGCTCAAAAGTATGGATTTAAGGAATGTAACCCTTATTCCACTAGAGAGCATTGAAGATGAGCAGCTTCTTTCCATAAAAAAGTCTCGAACACCACATGAGTATAGTTTTACTTTAAAATCCCCCCTTGTACTATACATCCTGAGTAACCATAATTTTGTTAACTCCTTAATGTATATTGACGGGGATTTATATTTCTACTCAGATCCAAAACCGATCCATAATGAATGGCGAGGTGGGTCCATTTTTATATGCGAGCAAAGACTTGCTAAAAATATTAAAGATTCAGGCACATATCAGGCAGGGTTAATAGGTTTTAAGAGAGATTCAAATGCTTTTCAATGCCTTGAATGGTGGAGAACGAAGTGTTTGGAATGGTGTTTTCATCGGCATGATGGGGATCTGTGGACAGACCAGGGGTATTTGAATAAATGGCCTGATTTGTTTTCAGATGTTATTATATCACACCACTCAGGAATCAATATAGGACCATGGAATGTAGGAAATTATGAAAGCACCCCTGATTTTAACGTTAGGAACGGTGATGTATTTATCAATGATGATTTACTGGTTGTTTATCATTTTTCCGGTTTTGGTATATTAAACGAAGTCGAGTTTGACTTATGTAAGTATTCTAGGGTGAACGAAGATACAATAAATCATATTTACAATCCCTATATAAGAGAAATTCAAAAAGCAATCGAGAGGGTAAAGTCCATTGATGATACCTTCACCTATGGATTTGCGCAAAGGATAGGGAGAAGTCAAAAAAAGCTAAACATTACTATAAATATAGCAATAACTGAACCTCCCGGCATATTAAAATACCGAGGTCAGAACCGTAAATTCGGTAATTGCAGACTATACTCAAAAACAAATTGAAAAAAGAAAAAACAAGCCCTTGATAGGATCCTCTTATAATAGACAGAAAAAAGAAAGCATCTTAATCTGTATAGAATTTTTCTATACAGGTTTTTTATTGGAGGAATTTCTATGATGTGACGTAATGATGAGTACCAAAGCAAAATGGAGTTTATTGATTTGAAATTATTTCGTTCCTTCTAATCATATTCTCCGTTTAATATTTCTGCCTTTTACATGAATTGTTTCCAATAACAACGCTCCATCTTGTTTTTTATTTAAATATTTAAAATGAGCATTTTTCTAGGTTATATGTCCATACGATTACGGGAGTGAGCAATATACTATAGAAACATATTGCAAGCATTATGGAGATGTTCTAAACATAGTGCAAATTAAGACAGCTATTACACAGGAGCATGGTTATGAGAATCATTAAATTGACTTTGTATTATTGATAAGTCCTAATGCAAGAAAATAAGTAAATGATAATGAGCTCTTTGTTCAATGAGACCACAAACATAATAAAAAGTAAAACGGGGAGGGTTTTGATGAAGGTCATAATTTTAGCGGGAGGATTTGGGACAAGAATAAGTGAAGAAACACACTTAAAACCAAAACCGATGATAGAGATTGGTGGCAAGCCAATCTTATGGCATATTATGCAAATATATTCTAGAAATGGTTTTAACGATTTCATTATCTGTTTGGGATATAAAGGCCATGTTATCAAAGAATACTTCGCGAACTACTTCTTGTATAATTCTGATGTAACCTTTGATTTTCAGAAGAAAAATAAATGTATTATCCATCAGCACTCTGCTGAACCGTGGAAGATAACCTTAGTTGAAACAGGTTTAAAAACACTGACAGGTGGTCGTATCAAAAGAGTGCAGAAGTATGTTGGCAATGAGCCTTTTATGCTGACGTATGGAGATGGTGTTGGCGATGTTAAAATAAAAGAATTGGTTGACTTTCATATCTCCCATGGGAAGCTTGCTACAGTAACAGCAACACAGCCACAAGGCAGATTTGGAGTTTTATCGTTGAATTCCGAACAAAAAGTAGAGAAATTTCAGGAGAAAATACAAGGAGATAGTGGCTGGATCAATGCCGGTTTTTTTGTACTACAGCCAGAAGTATTTAACTACTTAAACAACGAGGATCAAACGGTATTTGAAAAGGAACCATTAGAAGACCTTGCCAGGGATGGGCAATTAATGGCCTTTAAGCATACTGGCTTTTGGCATCCGATGGATACATTGCGGGATAAGAATTATTTAGAAGAGATTTGGGCTTCAGGAAATTGTCCTTGGCAGATAGGGGATAAAACATAAAAGTGTGTCTAATGACTTTTAAATACTACATCCAGATTCGAAATAATTTTATATAAAGAAACAATAGTGAACCAAGAAACTTGGCGAAAACTCATGGTATCCCAGGGATTAAATCTTAGGTAGATCAAAGATAAATGGTAAAAATTCGTGATTTACTTATGATGACATTTTTAAATAACTAAAAATAGGGTGGGGGAGCATGCAGAAAGCTAGAAACGGTACGATATATTTCACAGATCTTCAGTATATCTTTAGTAATCTTAGACAGTCCGAAAAAGAAAAATTTAAGGATTCGTCTATTCTTATTACCGGATGCGGAGGATTCCTGGGCTTTTATATTATGTCATTTTTATCAGACTATTCGGATGAACTTGGCATTAGAAAGATTATTGGAATTGACAATTTTAAGCTGGGGAAACCTAAATGGATTACGGATTTAAGCAAATTGAATGATAAGATAGAACTTTACCCTTTTGATATTTCTCAATTTTCATTATTTGATACTGAAAAAATTAACAACGTTGATTTTATTATCCACATGGCTTCAATTGCATCACCAACTTTCTATAGAAAATATCCTCTTGAAACCGTTGATGCAAATGTATTAGGACTAAGAGCTTTACTGGATTTTTATAAGGAAAGAGACATTAAAGGATTTTTGTTTTTCTCCAGCAGTGAGGTTTACGGTGATCCATTTCCGAACTATATTCCCACTTCTGAGGATTACAGAGGAAATGTGGCCATGATAGGGCCACGTGCATGCTATGACGAGGCAAAAAGATTTGGAGAGACACTATGCTACTTATATGCTGAAAAATTTCACATGCCGATTTCAATTGTCAGACCATTTAACAATTATGGACCCGGAATGAGGCTTAATGATAAGCGGGTACCGGCTGATTTTGCGAAAGCAATTGTTGAAAATAAGAAGTTGATCATGTATTCCGATGGTAAACCAACACGAACATTTTGTTATGTGACAGATGCAATCACCGGATATTTAAAAGCATTACTATATGAACCTTTTGACTACTTTAATATAGGAATCGATAATCCGGAAATTTCAATAAAAGAATTGGCTAGAATTTATAAAGACGCGGGATCAGCCATTTATGATTTTAATCCATCAATAGAATTTAGAGAATCTGAGGAACAAAGCTATTTAACACATAATCCATTAAGAAGATGCCCCGATATTTCAAAGGCTGGAAAACTTTTAAATTATTCCCCTTCTATTTCTGTAGTTGAAGGCGTATACCGCTTTCTGACATTTTTAAAAGAAGGAGGAGAGATTCATTGATTACCGTGATTGGCCTTGGTTTTGTTGGATTGACAACTGCTTTAGGGTTTAGTGATAAAGGGTATCATGTATATGGCTATGATATTGATCAAAAAAAGAAACAGCAGTTGAGAAAAGGATATATTCCCTTTTATGAACCTTATCTTGATGAGAAATTAAAACAGCATTTAAACAAAAGTTTTACTATTGTTGATGATTTACAGGAAGCTGTAAACAATAGTGAAATTATCTTTCTTTGTGTAGGAACTCCGAGTGAAACAGATGGAAGTGCGTATTTAGGCTATATTTTAGATGCGATTAAAAGTGTAACTGCCTATATAAAAAAGCCGGATTTTAAAGTATTAGTGCTTAAATCCACTATTCCTCCATCAACAACAAGCGAAGGTATTAAACCATATATAGAAAAGCTAGGTTTTAAGGTTGGCGTTGATATTGGCTTAACTAATAATCCTGAATTTTTAAGAGAAGGATATGCCTGGGACGATTTTATGAATCCAGATCGAATTGTAATCGGTCAGGAAGAAGATAGAAGCGGACAGATAGCAGAGAAAATTTATCAATCGTTTAATGCCCCGATTTATCGGGTTACTTTAAATACTGCTGAATTTATTAAGTATTTATCTAACACAATGTTGGCAACTCTCATTAGTTTCGCTAATGAACAGTCATTAATCGCCAGGTCCATAGGGGATATTGATATAAAAAAAGCCTTTCAAGTTTTACATCTCGATAAAAGATGGTTTGGCACCCCGGCTAACATGACCTCATATGTTTACCCGGGTTGTGGATTTGGAGGTTATTGCCTTCCTAAAGATACTATGGCATTGGTTAGCCAGTCATTAAAAAACTCTTTTTCCCCAGAACTACTAAAAAGTACCTTAAAAGTAAATGAAACCATTAAAGAATTTGTTGTTAGGAATATAGCAGGAAAAGCAGATGGGAAAGAAAGTATCGGGATTCTCGGTTTAGCATTTAAGCCAAATTCAAATGACATAAGGGACACACCGGCAAAGGCAATTATTGAATGCTTAATACAACGAGGATATAAGAATATTATCGCTTATGACCCGATGGCAATAGAAGAATTTAAAGAAGCATATGATCTTCCTATTGAATATTCTTCCAGCCTGCAATCACTGCTTTCGAGAGTTAATCATGTTGTAATTTTAACAGCGTGGGATGAATTTATACAAAACGAGGAGTCCATTAAAAAGAAGAATGTTTTTGACTATCGCTATATTTATAGTTAGATCAGAAATGTCGATATCATTCTTAAAATTTATCAGAATGGGGCGAATACATGAAGGAGCATGAGGGCACCCCCTAAAAGTCTTCAATATGGTTAACAGCGAGGGAAACATGGTTAAACCTTTAAACGATAAAGGATTTGGATGTTGGAAAAATGAAGGGATCCAAGCTATACAGCTAGCTTAAGGATCCCTTCATTTGCTTTTCATTTCCCTGCCTGGAGTGTATCAAAGGAGTATTTAAGTTTCATTAGTTCTCCAGTCCCCATAGAGAAGAACTTAGGTATTTTAAATATTCCTGCTTTAATTCATGCTCAGAATTCCAGGGTTTATTCTTACCGGTGAAATGAATAATAGCCGGGTAATCAATAGAAATACTCCTTCTAATTTCAGTTGTGTAATTCCATTTAGGGTCCAGTTTTAGCCACTTATCATGTAGAATAGCATTTAATGCATCTTGATCCATAATTTTTATTTTTTCAGGGTTATTTTTCATATATTGGATAACTTTCGTAGATATATTATGTTCTCTCCACTTTTGTAAATTGATCAGCAAGACACCAGCATTAAAATAACCAGAATTCGCGGGTAAAGATAGCCTTCTTCTTCTCCGTTTGGAAATTCCTTCATCCACTGCTGCTAAGAAATAGTCATCAATATTCTTATTCCATAACTTTGATATGTCTTCTTTCACTATAAGATCACAATCAAAATAAATGGCTTTAGTTATATCTTTACTTAATAGGTCTGGTATGAGAATCCGATAATAGGTCTCTTTACTAATATAACTTATTTTACGATGCACAAAAGAATTAAAAATACTGTCATCAATTGTCAAAAATTCGGCCTGTAAATTGAACCTTTCTACAACACCTTTAAGTTTCAATTTATTATTACCAGATATATTTCCATCAATAATAAAAATGTTTATATCAGGTTTTTTTTGAACATTTTCCAATAATGAATTTAACATTACTCCTAAGTATTTAGCATAATCATCACTTGATGCCGTAACAATGTACATTTTGAGTCACCTCAGTGATTTGAGATAGTCATATATTATGTAGGTCATTAAAATGTGTGTATGTTCTCCCCTATAGGGGAATTGTACGACAAGAACAAAAATATGATCAATTTTGCCATATAGAATCTCAAATTAAAGTGCTTATATTTTTCTATAAAAATAGGTATTTGTCTAGAATGAATAAGGAGTATTTCAAGATATTGAATCATATATATTGTTGGGGCGATGTACAAAAGGATGCCATTGAAAAAGCTTATGGCCATAACGAAAAAATAAATTTAACAGCTCACCCTCGTTTTGATTTAGTAAAGAAAAAATATCGCGTTATTTCCAGCGAGAGTTTTAACTCAAATGAGTATTCGGTAATAGAAAAACTGCACCTCCGATTGTTAGTTGTGTCTAACAATTGGGTGCAGTTCAGAAACGGTCTATTTGTAAATGAAAAGAAAAAATTCGACTTTGAGAATTGTCCATTAACAGCATCCAGCGGCTAGTGAACTTCGCACTTCTTCCTACGATAAGTCAACATATAATCGCTAACGCTCTCCGTGCTGTCTAGCTGCAGCCCCTCTGTGCAAGGCGCTTTCGCTTTTCGTACTTATGAAAGGACTTCTGATTTAGACATGGCAATCTGCGGGATGCTAGTTTCTCCATTATGAGTATTTTTCGTTACTTCAATATATTTAATATGATGTTCTTCCATATCAAGGATTTTAAAGGTATAAGAATCGTGAAGAATAATGTCGCCTTCTTTGGCCTCGTAATTTTCGGTCAGAATCCAGCCGCCGATTGTATCTATATCTTCATCATCAATTTCAACACCCAATAAATCATTGATCTCACTTACTAAAACCTTTGAGTCAATAATATAATGGTTTTCCTTAATTTTGCGGATTTCTGGAATTTCATCCATATCAAATTCATCACGAATCTCGCCAACAATTTCTTCAAGGATATCTTCAACCGTAACAAGTCCTGATGTTCCGCCGTATTCGTCCATTAAAATCGCCATATGCACACGGTCTTTTTGCATTTTAACTAATAAATCATGGATTGGAATGGTTTCTATTACTCTAATTATTGGACGAGTATAACTTTCTAATGTGTGAGATGATAGTTTTTCATTGCCAATTAAATCGGTCATAAGCTCCTTGATATTGACAAGACCAATAATATGGTCTTTATCGCCATCAATGACAGGATACCTTGTGAACTTTTCTTCGCGTAAAACCTGAAGAAAGGTTTCTAATGAATCATCCTTTGACAACGAAACCATTTCTGTTCTTGGAACCATGATTTCTTTTGCAATCCGGTTATCAAATTCAAAAATTTTATTTACATACTTAAACTCCGATTGATTAATTTCACCACTTTTATAGCTTTCAGACAGGATAATTCGAAGCTCTTCCTCCGTATGGGCTATTTCATTTTCGGACATGGGCTTTAGCCCAAAGACACTAGTAACAACCCGTGCTGACCCATTTAGAACCCAAATAAAAGGGTACATAATTTTATAAAATAGGATAAGCGGACGTGAGACGAGCAAAGTAATCATTTCAGCCTTTTGGATGGCTAATGTTTTAGGTGCGAGCTCTCCAACGACAACGTGTAGAAATGTAATCGTCGCAAACGCAATACCAACAGATAAAATGTGCGTGGCGCTCTCAGGAATGTTTAGTTTTTGGAAAAGCGGACCAAGCATGTGCTCAATGGTCGATTCCCCAATCCAACCTAAGCCCAAGGCCGTTATGGTAATACCTAATTGACAGGCAGATAGATATTCATCAAGGTTTGATATTACTTTTTTTGCAGAAACAGCCTTCGAATTTCCTTCTTCAATTAACTGATCAATTCTTGAACTTCTAATTTTTACAATCGCAAATTCTGAAGTAACAAAAAAAGCAGTTAAGGCAATTAAAATGGCTATAATAACCAAGTTAAATATGTCCAAATAAGTTTCCTTATCCCGTTTTTTGACGGGTAAGGAGTCACCTCCCAGTTTTTTAAAAAAATTAACTCGTTACATTCAAAAGGGATTTCATTAGTGCTGTCCGGAGCATGCTTAGATTATTCGTTAGCTTCTTTTTTTGTTCGTCATCCAATTTTTCAAGAATTGGTATAAGATCAAACAAGTCACTATTCAGCTGTTTCATAAGCTGCGTTACGGAACTTACATGTTTTTCCACTTCTGATTCACGAATGTTTTTTTCTTTACGCATTTCTAGTTTTCTTTTAATCTCGTCTAATGGAAAGTGCAGACTCTTACATTCTTCTATAAATTTTAAGTCCTCTAATGATTCATCCGAATAAATGCGGTAATTTGACTTAGAGCGTTCTGCCTTCAATAACCCTATAGACGTATAATAGTCAATCGTTCGTTTAGACACATGCGCTATTTCTGCTATTTCACCAATTCGATAGACAGCCCCATCATACCACCTCAACAATTAATAAAATTAATAATAATTATAAAGAATTTAAACCGTACAGTCAAACGTTCTGGTTGGGATATTAGTTGATATCAATATTTTATGGAAATTCACAGTAAATATGAATATAGAAATCAAAATATTACAAAAATTTAAAATTGAAAATAACGCCTCCTAATCAGGAGACGTTGCTTCCTTTTTTAGCCGATGGGAAAGTAAACTTTCCCATCAGACATAAGTGCAACTAAGCTTCTGTCTTCGCCTAACGGCTCGCCAATCAGCTAGTTTTCTTTACCTCAATATACAAAATATGATGACCTTCAATTTCATTAATTTGGAAAGTGAATCCGTCCTTTTCGATGGCATCACCTTTATGGACATCAAACTTTTGCGTTAAAAACCAGCCGCCAATCGTGTCTACATCTTCTTCTTCAAGTGTAGTACCAAGGAGATCATTTACTTCGCTGATCAGGACTTTTCCATCCAAAATAAAATTTCCATTCCCCTTTATCTGGATAAGAGGGAGTTCGTCAATATCAAACTCATCCCGAATTTCTCCGACAATTTCTTCAAGAATATCTTCGACCGTTACGATTCCCGCAGTACCACCATATTCATCGGATAAAACTGCCAAATGTGAACGGTTTTTTTGCAACTTCACTAAAAGTTCTTTAATCGGTATGGTTTCAATCACATGAATAACTGGTTTTAAATATGGAATAAGTGGTTCTTCACCTAAACATTTTTGCTCGATACAATCCGTTAAAACTTCCTTTATATTGACAATACCTAAAATATTGTCTTTATCACCATCAATAATTGGATACCTTGTATACTTTTCCTGTCTAACAGTTTCGATAATCTCATCCATCGTTGCCTCTTTGGACAGTGTAATGACTTCAGTTCTCGGCACCATGATTTCTTTTGCAATTCGATCATCAAACTCAAATATTTTATTCACATACTTGTACTCGGATTGATTTATTTCACCGCTCTCATAACTATGAGATAGGAGCATACGTAATTCTTCCTCGGACATAACAAGTTCTTGTTCTGAAGCAGGTTTAATTCCGAATAGTCCTGTTATGTATCGAGCTGAACGATTAAGAATCCAAATGAACGGATACAAAAGTTTATAAAATAATATCAATGGCTGGGCAACTAACAAAATAATTTCTTCAGCCTTTTGGATCGCAAATGTTTTCGGTGCTAATTCACCGATTACTACATTGAAGAAAGTAATAATCGCAAAAGCAAGAACCGTCGAAATAATGGGCTCTAAAGATAACGGTAATTGAATCCATGAAAAGATTGGCTCCAAAAGTTTCCGGACTGTAGACTCACCCCGCCAGCCTAAAATTAAAGAAGTAATAGTAATGCCTACTTGTGTGGCAGAAAGGTATCCATCCAAGTTAGAAATCACCTTTCTCGCAGCTTCAGCCTTTTTGTTACCTTCGGATACTAATTGGTCTATTCGTGTTGTTCTTACCTTAACGATGGCAAATTCTGAAGCAACAAAAAAAGCAGTAAAGGCAATAAGAACAGCTATTATAATCACATTCATCCAAATCATCGGTCACCCTACAAATAGTAAGGTATTCCACCTCACTTACTATTAACTCTACATACTTTCATTATTTCCAACTTTACAAAAGATTGTCATAATATTATTTCAAAAAAAGTGTTGATTAGAAAAAAACGAGGAGGATGTATAAAGAAAATTCTACGATTGGCGAGCCCCTAAGGACGGTTTATGAGGTGTAGTTCGTCGAAAAGCATAGCTATTCGACTACGAAGCTTATGCTCACGAAGCTTCCATTAGCGCACTTATGCCTGAGTGGAAAGTTATACTTTCCAATCGGCAAAAAAAAATGCCGTCAGACTGACGGCATGCAATATATTTTTAAATGTGCAATGAATTCCAATCACGGGCAAGCATGCTATACACGATTAGATCATGAAAATGGCCATTTAAATGTTCTCCGTCCCGCAGTTTCCCCTCTTTCACAAATCCAAGCCGTTCAGGAATCGCCCGGCTTTTTTTGTTTTTCACACCACAGCGAATTTCTATACGGTTTAAGCCTAATTGGAAAAAGGCATAATTAAGAAAGGCTTGAACAGAACGCGTGATAATACCATGGCCTTCTGCATTTCTAGCGAGATAATAACCGATACTCGCCATGCTATTGTACCAATCTAATTGATTTAATCCCAATGAGCCAACAAGTTCCCCTTTATAAAGAATACCAACGTTCATTCCACTATTTTCAGCAAATTGCGTGAGCCACACCGGAATAATGGACTCAAAATGATAAAGGGATGTCATACTATCCACCCATGGCATCCATTCGCGTAAATGTTCTCGATTTTCCTCCACAAGTTTATGCAGCTTTATGGCATGATGTGTTTGAAACAATTGAAGCTCGATTTCATGGTCAACCTTTAATGTAAACATAGGCTAATTCTCCCGATAAAAATTTTTTGTTTATCATATGCATAAAAGGGCACTGTTGGGAGATTAAACAAATAAAAAAATCCCTGCTTTATTAAAAGTGGGATTTGGCTTTATGTTTATAATATAGTTTCGTCATGACCTGCAGGTGTTAAGGCAACAGGTAAGTAAATCGAAAAAGTGGTTTTATTCATCGAAGAATCACATGTTAAATTTCCTTTATGTTTTTCAATGATTTCTTTACATACAAATAATCCAAGTCCCGTCCCAAGTTTTTTTGTCGTGAAAAAGGGTTCGAAAATTGTTTTTCGTAATTCTGTCGGGATCACTGGGCCATTATTAGAAATACTAATTTTAATTTGCCGGTTATTTTCCAAACAGCTGCTAATCTCTATGGTGGGAGTAGGAGTCTCGTGATGATTCAGAACATCAATCGCATTAAATATGATATTAATAAAAACCTGCCTGATTTCATCAGCATAGCCATTCAAGCTAAAATCTTCACTTAAATCTTTTTTGATTTTTACTTTACCGTCAAGAATACTTGGATAAAGGAAGTTTAATACTTCATCAATAAGGTTATTTAACCCGAATTGAACCTTTTCCTTCCCAATTAATTCTTTTTTGGAAAGTAATAAGAACTGTGATATTCGAAAATTAAGCTGATCTAATTCACATGAAATGATATCTAAATACCTCATATTTGGAAAATCAGCTTTAAGTAATTGAATAAACCCTTGAATAGATGTGAGCGGGTTTCTAAATTCATGAATAAAACTTGATGTCATTTGTCCGAGAAGTGTCAAACGATCCTGATGTGTCGAATCAATGAACATGGTCTTTTCTTCAATAATTTTATTTTTTGCTTCCGAAAAATGGGATACGGCAAAATATAAAAATTTATCAAAGCAAAAATTGATCAGATTGATTGATTCCTGCATTTCTGACCATGAGATTCCTGTTTTACTTAAATAGCTGTATAAAATCGTTCTGCCAAGATTGACATTATAGACAAAATCACCAATGTTAATATCGGCCAATACCCTTTCTTCTGACACCTCTATCGCAATTTTTTCAATAATATCTAACAGTTCTTGTTTAGATATCAAATGCATAGTAAGTAACACATTTAATAATGCTTCCCCGTTTTGACGAATTTTCATTTTAAAGGGGTCATCAAGATTAAGCACAATAGCATTTTCCCATTCTTCTACCAATTTTTCTTTGTTTTGATTAAAAAAAGCGATTAAATCGGTTTGTTCTCCCGTAAACATTTTGTTTCCCCCTATGGTATTAACAAAACTGATTACCATGATAATTCGCTGATGACGGCAAAAATCCTTTTTAATATAAAAGATAAATAATTTTCCCAATATGATTTTTGCTAAACAGACTATCCAGGATGATTTAACTAGAATATGTCAGATTACAACATGAGTGTAATAATTTCCTTGTAAAAACAATAAATCAATAGTATATTTTTTATGGAAACAATTGAATACTTCCACAGGGGGAGCTGCGATAGGCGGCTGAGAGTGAACGTTCGAGTTCTGACCCTATGAACCTGTTAGTTAACACTAGCGTAGGGATGTGGTTTGCCGGATATTAAAGCAATGCAGACAATCCTTTTCGTCTTGCATTGCTTTTTTGTTTTGAAGATAAGAAATAGAATTCCACTTTAAGAATTGTCTAGCTGCAGCGCTAGTGGCTCGGGGTCATAAGCTCCTGTTCAAGGCGCTTCCGCTTTTCTTGTTGTCCAGCTGCAGCGCCTAGGGGCTCGGGGTCATAAGCCAATCCGTCAAGAAGGCTAAAAATCAGCCTTCTCGCCGGCTCGTCTTATGCCTGTCGCCCCTGTTCAAGGCGCTTCCGCTTTTCTTGTTGGCACCATATTGCTTTTAGGAAGATATCAAACGGATCCAAACATAAATAGGGGGAAAGAAGAAATGAATAAAAAGAGAAGTAACACGCTATTTATTACGGAAATTGCTGTTTTTACTGCACTAGCCTATTTACTTGATTTGTTATCAGGATTCTTAATGGCAAGATTTTGGCCGCAGGGTGGATCCATTTCTATCGCTATGGTGCCAATTTTCCTTATGGCATACCGCTGGGGAATAAAGGGAGGACTATTAACAGGTTTTTTACTTGGTCTATTGCAATTTATTCTTGGCTTCGCACAAATTTATACAATTGTTCAAGGTATTATAGATTATTTTATCGCTTTTACAGTCGTTGGCTTCGCAGGCATTTTTGTTGGTCAAATCCAAAAATCCCTTACTGAAGGGAAAAAAGTGAAATGGATGATATATGCAGTAGTGGGTGCTTTTTTTGGCAGTTTTCTTCGCTATCTATGTCATGTTGTTTCTGGGATTGTGTTCTTCGGTAAATATGCGCCTAAGGGCCAGCCGGTAACAATTTACTCGCTCATATATAATGGAACGTATATGCTTCCAAGCTTTGTAATCAGTGCGATAATCATCATTCTTGTGATCGGTGCAATGCCAAAGAAAAGTTTCTTACAAGAACATTAATATCGATGGAAAAAGAAAGGAAGATCGCCTTTCTTTTTTTTTCGAACTTTTGTCACAAAATTAGTATGCCTTTTCCATAAAAAAAGTGTTAAAATGTCAATATAGAAAGATAATCATTCTCAATTAACATAGATAGGGTGATATACATGTTTGGTTCTTTAAAAGCAGGAGATAAGGGAAAGATCATTGACATTTCTCATGTTGGTCACCTGGTACAAAGACGTTTGCTTGACTTAGGTATTACCGAAGGATCTGAAGTGTGTGTGAAATGCGTCATGCCGTTTGGCGGCCCGATTATGATTGAATCATGCGGACAATGTGTTGGAATTCGCCGCAAAGAAGCAGTTCAGATTGAAGTGGAGAGAATATAATGGAAATCGCTCTTATTGGAAACCCGAATACCGGGAAAACTTCATTGTTTAATAATCTAACAGGTTCCTATGAGTATGTTGGTAACTGGAGCGGTGTTACAGTTGAAAAGAAAGTTGGCGTATTCAAGAATAATATCGGTCATTTAATTGATTTACCTGGTGTATACACACTTAATCCACTTTCAAAGGATGAAGGTGTTGTAACCTCCTTCTTTTTAAATGAGTCTGTTGATCGCTTGTTAAATATATTAGATGCATCGCAATTAGAACGGAATTTACATTTGACTCTTCAATTGCTTGAATTTGAGAAGCCCGCCTTAATCGGTCTTAATATGATTGATGTGGCGAATAAGCGTGGGATTCACATAGATGCTTCGAAGCTTTCCAATGCCCTTGGTGTCCCTGTTGTTCCCGTCGTGGCAAGGAGCGGAAAAGGTTGTGACAAGCTAGTCGATGTTATCGCAACGGAATCAACTCGTCCGGCGAAAAAGAACCTCGTTTATTATGGAAAAGAGGTTGAGGAAGCTATTATAGCATTGACCGGTGAGGTGTTGGGGAAAACCGATCACTCCGCACGCTTTCTTGCAATTCAATATATTGAAGGAAATGAATATGTTAAAAACTATGTTAATAGTATTGCTGATTCAAAAAAATTACAAGCCATTATGGCAAACTTAGAATCTAAACTGTTGCAACAAAATGACATTAAATCATTAGCAAACTTTATTTATTTAAAAAGAAAAGAAGTCATTGAGG
>Ga0213825_1000579_pt1 | contig 26527 bp, 22 predicted proteins | sample MC6MC0900MG_FD_179896 | JGI IMG/M metagenome (GOLD analysis project Ga0213825, IMG submission 179896) | Enriched soil aggregate microbial communities from Iowa State University, Ames, United States - MC6-MC0900-MG | ecosystem: Environmental > Terrestrial > Soil > Unclassified | place: USA: Iowa... | reverse complement strand
GCTCAGGTGCCGTCCAGAAACGCTCGGCCAGGAGAGAAAAGCGCTCAGGTGCCGTCCAGAATCGCTCGGCTAGGATAGTAAAACGCTCAGGTGCCGTCCAGAATCGCTCGGCCAGGAGAGAAAAGCGCTCAGGTGCTGTCCAGAATCGCTCGGCCAGGAGAAAAAGCGCTCAGGTGCCATCAAGAATCGCTCGGCCAGGAGAGAAAAGCGCTCAGATGCCGTCCAGAATCGCTCGGCCAGAAGAGAAAAACGCTCAGGTGCCATCAAGAATCGCTCGGCCAGGAGAAAAAGCGCTCAGGTGCCGTCCAGAATCGCTCAGCCAGGATAGTAAAGCGCTCAGGTGCTATCAAGAATCGCTCGGCCAGAAGAGAAAAGCGCTCAGCCAGGAGAAAAAACCGCTCGTTATTCTTGTTTCGATCACATTTTTTTCGATAGAATATAAGGAATGAAAGGTAGGGAAAAAGATGATTACAGTTATTGGGAGTCTTAATATGGATTTGGTTGTACAAATGGATACTTTTCCAAAGCAAGGTGAAACGATTTTTGGTTCAGCGTTTCAAACGGCACCAGGTGGTAAGGGGGCCAATCAGGCAATTGCTGCTGCACGTCTTGGAAGTGAGGTGACAATGATTGGCTGTGTGGGCAATGATAGCTTTGGTGAAACCCTACGAAAGGTTTTATTGCAAGAGTCAATTCAAACTAAGGCTATTAAAAGTACGGCAGTGCCTACTGGGATTGCCAATATATTAATCTATAATCAAGATAACCGCATTATTGTAGTGCCTGGCGCAAATTATGAGTTAAAGCCGGCTCAGATCGAAGCGGCAAGGGAAATTATTCAGCAAAGTCAAATGGTCATTATACAGCTCGAAATTCCCAAGGAAACTGTTGCCTATGCCCTAAAATTATGCAAAGAAGTCCATATACCTGTGCTATTAAATCCTGCTCCAGCAGCTAATTTTGATGTCCAATGGATGGAAGATGTTTCGTATATTACACCGAATGAAACGGAATGTGCAGAAATTTTTGGCGATGATTTTGACACTATTTTAAAAAAATATCCAAATAAAATGATTATATCCTTAGGTAGTGACGGAGCTCGTTATTTTGATGGGGAATATCAGATTCATGTGCCAGCTTATATGACAAAAGCGGTAGATACAACAGGTGCAGGTGATACGTTTAATGGAGCACTTGCCTATGCTTTAGTTGAAGGTCAGTCATTAGATCAGGCTCTATATTTTGCGAACATTGCAGCCTCTCTATCCGTTGAGAAATTTGGCGCTCAAGCTGGCATGCCAACACTTGGAGAGGTATATGCACGTATGGCTGGATTAGAAGAATAATAGATATAAAATTTACTTTCTCAATAATAGGGAATAATATACGTAATAGTTGATTAAATATACATGAGATAATTCCTAATTTTGACGACTCTCTGTAAGCATTTTGTCCTTTTTTGTCAATATTTCTTAGTACTATGTATTAGAAAAGGATTCGTATCATTTATAATAGACTTATAGATACATACGAAAAGAGGTTTTGAGGATGACAAACATTGACAACCTGCCAATCGAAAATACAGCCTCAGCAAATAATATTTTACCACAGCTTGTTGATCGTTTAAGACAATTGCATGGCATCATCGTACAGAATACATATGTAAAAGACACAGCTAAGCATCTTAATCGAATTATACAGGATGCCAATAATCAAACGATGATTCTTATTGTGGGGAAAGAGCGTGTTGGCAAAACAACACTTGTGAACGGGCTTTTAGGACGTCACGTTTTACCTGTGAGTGAACAGCATCCAACTGGCGTAAATACATTTTTGCGATATGGCGAACATGAAGAAATAAGAGCCTATTTTTTGGATGGTGTTGTGGCAATATTTGATATGAGTAAGCTTGACTTACTGACAACTGGTGATACTTTTGCATCGGAAATATTACGGGAGCATTTAGATTACTTGGAGGTATATCTAAAAAATGATTTATTAAAGTCAGTAACAATTATTGATTCAGTGTCATTGGAAGCTGGCGGTGGGGAAAGAGCTTACTTCTCTGAGTCATTAATTAATCGAGTGGATGAAATTTTTTGGGTTTTACGCTCAGGTTCTATGGCCATTGATGCGGAAATATTATTAATGGAGACCTTAAAAAATAAAGGTGTTGAACCACATTGTGTGATAAATGGGATAGATTCGAATGAAGAAACAGAGGGGTTTATTCTTTCCGAGAGAGAACGAATTGGTCATTTAGTCAGTGATTTTATTCCTATCTCAGCATCAAATGCACTGAAGGCTCAACAAACTAACAATGATGAGCTATGGCATAAGAGCCAATATGAGCAATTAATTACTCAAATTCATCGAGTTGCACAAAATAGTGATAAAAAAACGTACGCTATTTTAATTCGCTTTTTGCAATGGCTAGAACGATTCCGCTTTGAATTAACTGTGATTCCTCAACGTGATCCATTCCAATCTGCCGTTGAGAACATTGAAAAATATGCAGGCGATACTCAATATGAGTTTTCTCGCTATCAACGCGATTTAACAATTGTCACAGAATATGAACAAGAATATGAAGATGTCGCCAATGTATTTAAAAATGTTCAGACATTATATCAGCTATTACAAACCATTTCTCAGCATGACTATTTGCAGGACAAAATTGTAGAAGGCTTTACAGAAAAGGCCATCCATTATCAGCAAGTGTTACGAGAATATCGCAATATGTATAGCGAATATAAACGTGAATATGATCGATTGGATGCACAGCATAAAAAAATTCATGGAAAAGGATTAATGAAAGCAATTTTTGGTCAGCATACCCAAAATGAATTTTTCAAGGAACGTGTGAATAAGCTAAATGAGCAGCAGGCTGTTTGTATTGAACAATTTGAGAAAATACAGGAAGCAGAGGCAATTATGCTTCAGGCTATTCATCCTATCCAAAGCTATCTAATGGATTTAACGAAAAAACGTTTGCAACGCATTGAGCTAAAGGTACAAGAGCTCAATCAACAACGTTCAAAAGAAAAACGCCAATTAAAATTATATGCCAACAAATTAAATGAATTTTCTTGTTTAATCGAAGCACAGGGCTATATTAAGGAAAACATTCAGCCGTTTTTATTAAATGGACAAATGCCGCTTAAAGCAAAAGACCTTGAAATGCTAAAAGAGACAATCCATCGTATTATGAGCATTGATTTATCCTATAATGGTATTCTTGCACGTAGCCAAATGAATAATAAGATGGAAAGCATTGCAATTCCTTTTGATGTTCAAGATAAATATCCAATTTATGCATTAAGTTTAGTAGAAACAGATGTAAAATCAAATGATATTCCAGACATACCGAAAAAATTAGATATTCATTACGAGGAGTAAGATACTAGAAAAATGTTCTAAAAGTATTGTCAACTTTTAGAACATTTTTTCATTTGAAACAAATGATGGTATTTGTCCGTATAGTTAGGGAGGAGGGATTTTTATGATTACTGTTAACGGACGTTTTACAGAAGCGAAAATTTATGCTAAAAGCGCACTGCCATCAGCTATTGATCAAATTCAAGAATTAACAGATCAGGCTTTTATGGCAGGCACGAAAATACGAATTATGCCAGATTACCATGCAGGAAAGGGGTGTGTGATTGGCACAACTATTCAGCTACAAGATCGCGTAGTCCCTAACCTTGTCGGTGTTGATGTTGGCTGTGGTGTTTTTGTAGCGGAATTGGATGCGTCAGCTATTGATTTTGCCAAGCTGGATGCAACTATTAGAGATTATGTACCTAGTGGGCAGGATGTTCATCCTGAAGTTTCACCTACGCGCCAATTTATAGAATTTGAAGGAAGTCAATTTAAGGCGAGTGGTATAAAGGATGAGTATACCAATCTATCATTGGGTACACTTGGTGGAGGAAATCATTTCATCGAATTGGCAAAAGACGAAAACGATGTCCATTATTTATTAATTCATACCGGCTCTCGATATGTCGGCGCCAAAGTAGCTAACTGGCATCAAAAGAGAGCCTATGAAACATTGCGTCGAGAGGATTTAACAGTAAAGATTGAGGAGCTGAAAGAACAGGGGCGTCACAAAGAAATACAAGCGATGATAAAGGCCTACAAAGAACAAAATCCTTTAATTCCCAAAGACTTAGCTTATTTAGAAGGCGAGTATTTTCATGATTATATGCATGATATGAAAATCGCGCAGCAATATGCACGAATGAATCGTTGGATCATTGCTGAAACAATAGCTCAGCATATGGGCTGGAATTTTAATGAAACCTTTGATACTATTCATAACTATATTGATACAGATACCATGACATTACGAAAGGGAGCAGTTCGTGCCAATAAAGGAGAAAAATTAGTCATTCCTATGAATATGAGAGACGGCTCGCTGATTTGTGTGGGAAAAGGAAACGAGGATTGGAATTTCTCAGCACCACATGGGGCAGGGCGAATGTACTCTAGACGAGCAGCTAAGGCGACATTAAATATGGCTGATTTTAAAGAAACAATGCAAGGTATATGGACAACATCTGTAAATGAGGAAACATTAGATGAGGCTCCTATGGCCTACAAGCCAATGATAGAGATTACATCGGCTATTGAAGAAACGGTGGATATTATCAAAGTTATTAAACCTGTTTATAATTTTAAAGCGAGTGAAGCAGCAATGCCCTATGATCGAAAAAAATAAATACCTTTCAAGATGTTAAATCACTCATTATACATCTATGACTGTCTATTAACATTATCCCTGTAATGGTATAAAATAGGCTTACAAAGATGAAATGGGTGGTTTTTTGGTATCTTCAAAAGATGTGGCAAAGTATGCAGGTGTTTCTCAAACAACTGTATCTAGAGTATTAAATACGCCTGAGTTAGTTAAGCCGAAAACAATTGAAAAGGTAATGAGGGCGATTGAAGAATTAAACTATATTCCAAATGATATAGCGAGATCACTTGTTCAGCAAAAAACAGGGACAATTACATTGATTTCAGGACCTTTACACAATCCTTTTTTTGTTGATACAACAACAGCAATTGTTAACTATGTCAATGCTCGTGGCTATAAAGTTCATGTTTATTTTGGAACGGAGGATAACTTAGACACGATTTATAATTCTGTTTTAGAAACGAAGGCAGATGCGATTATTTTATCGTCAATGCTGTATACCGATCCTTTATTTTTTAAGTTAGAAAAATTAGGCATACCTTTTATTATGTTTAATCGTAAGCATCAAGAAAATAGACATTTTGTAGAGATAAATAATGTAGAAGCTGGATATATCGCGGCAAATCATATTTTATCTTTAGGTCATCGAGATATTTGTTGGATTGGCGGGCCTCATGAAATGAGTACCTTTTATGGAAGGTATAAGGGCTTTCAAAAGGCTTTAGAGGATCATCAGATTGATGTAAAAGCAGTTCCGTCTTTTTTTACAAATACCAATAAAATTGATATTGAACGAATTTTTGAAGAGATTGTGCAGCTTCCTAAGCGACCAACTGCTATTTGTGCTGCGACGGATGCTATAGCAATTGAAATATTAAATTTATGCTTAGCGCAGGGCTATAGGGTGCCAGGGGATTTTAATGTAATAGGTATAGATAATGTCGAGCTTAGTAAGCATCATTCTATCGCCTTAACAACAGTAGGCTTAGAATCAGAAAAAAACCTTGGATTTATGGCAATTGAAAAATTATTTGAGGTCATGGAGAAAAAAAGTACTTGCATACAGCAAACAGAATCTGTTAAACTTTTCCCAAGAAATACAACGTGTAAGAAAATAAACTGATAAAATGTCAGTTTGTTTTTTTACACCAAAATGGTTACGTATTCATTTCTTTATATTCAGAAATGAATACGTAACCATTCAAAGAAAGGAGTGATGAAGTCTTGAAAAAGGGCTTATGGATGAAAGGACAATGGCAAATGACAGACGAATTTATGGAGGTTCAAGCCCCCTATTCGAAAGAGATACTTGCACAGTTTGCGATGGCAACTGAACAGGATGTACAGTTTGCCATTGAAGGCGCACAAGCAGCAGCCTCTGAAATGGCAGCCTTAACTGCTTTCCAACGAGCAGAAATTTTAGAGCATCTATCTAGATTGTTTTTGGAAAATCGTGAGGAAGCAGCTAGTATTATTTCACTAGAATCAGCAAAGCCATTAAAGTATGCCTATGCTGAAATTGATCGTGCGATTGAAACCTATAAATTTGCAGCAGAGGAAGCAAAACGATTATCTGGCGAAATGATTCCGATGGACGCTTCTAAAAATGGAGAAGGGCGCTTTGCTTATACAATCCGAGAACCAATAGGCGTCATTGCAGCTATTACACCATTTAATTTTCCACAAAATTTAGTAGCCCATAAAGTGGGACCAGCTTTAGCTGCGGGCAATACGATTGTGTTAAAGCCAGCTACTCAAACAGCTTTATCTGCCCATTTTCTAGCGAAATTATTGGCACAAACTAATTTACCAGCAGGAGCTTTTAATCTAGTGACTGGGCAAGGGAAATTAATAGGAGATGTATTTTTAGCACATCCAAATGTAAAAATGATAACGTTTACGGGAAGTCCTGCTGTAGGGATTTCATTACGAAATCGTGCTGGTTTAAAAAAGGTAACATTAGAATTAGGCTCAAATGCAGGGGTGATTGTTGACGAAGGGGTTCAACTTGATCAGATTATGGACCGAATTGTAATGGGGGCATTTTCAAATCAAGGTCAGGTATGTATCTCATTACAACGGATATATGTAATGGAAAGCATGTTGCAAGCGTTTTTAGAAAAGCTAAGTGCAAAAGTAGCACAGCTTATTATTGGTGATCCTCTTGACCAAACAACGGATATAGCCATGATGATTTCAGAAACGGAACAACAACGGGCCCTTCAATGGATTGAAGAAGCGGTTGCTGAAGGGGCAAAAATAATATCTGGTGGCCATATTGATCATAATGTTCTACTGCCAACTGTGCTATCCAACGTATCATCCCATAGCAGAGTATCATGTGAAGAAATTTTTGCACCAGTTGTCATCGTGAATTCAGTGTCTACTATAGAGGAGGCAATAGAAGCTGTTAACGATTCTCATTATGGCTTACAGGCAGGTATTTTTACACCCTCGATAGAGACTGCATTTAAGGCTTCAAGGGTATTACAGGTAGGAGGTGTCCTAATCAATGATGTGCCGACCTATCGTGTAGATCATATGCCGTATGGTGGCGTAAAAGAAAGTGGCACAGGTCGTGAGGGCATTAAGTATGCAATCGAGGAAATGACAGAAATGAAGCTCATTATTTGGAATAACAATTAATCATGAATGGAGATGGGAAAAATGAAGATCATCAAACAACACCCAAAATTGTATGTAATGGACAATGGTACGATGCGAATGGATAAAAACTATATGATTGCTATGCATAATCCAGCAACTATCGATCATCCAAACCAGCCAAATGAATTTGTAGAATTTCCAGTATATACAGTGTTAATTGATCATCCAGAGGGCAAAATTTTATTTGATACTGCATGTAATCCAAACTCGATGGGACCTGAAGGGCGTTGGGGAGAATTTACGCAAAAAGCATTTCCTATTAATATGCCAGAAGAATGCTATTTACATCATCGTTTAGAAGAATTAAACGTTCGTCCTGAGGATATCAAATATGTAGTTGCTTCCCATTTGCATCTCGATCATGCAGGCTGCTTAGAACTGTTTACCAATGCGACGATTATTGTACAGGAAGATGAATTCAATGGAACACTCCAAACCTATGCAAGAAATGTAAAAGAAGGTGCTTATATTTGGGGTGACATTGATATGTGGATTAAAAATAATCTACAATGGCGTCTCATTAAACGCGGTGAGGACAACGTGAAGCTTGCGGAAGGGATTCAAGTATTGAATTTTGGCAGTGGCCATGCTTGGGGCATGCTTGGCCTTCATATTAATATGCCTGAAACGGGCGGTATAATTTTAGCTTCAGATGCCATTTACACAGCGGAAAGCTTTGGTCCACCTGTGAAGCCACCAGGAATTATTTATGATTCGGTTGGCTATAATTCTACCGTTGAACGAATTCGCCGACTTGCTAATGAAACGAATTCACAGGTTTGGTTTGGTCATGATCCTGTCCAGTTTAAATCATTTAGAAAATCGACGGAAGGTCACTATGAATAGATTGGAGTAGATCATTTATGCATAAATTAACCTTTACTCCTGTAAGTTATACAGGCTGGGGATGTTTACATCAGCTTCTACCTGAAGTAGAAAAATTTAAAGCTACCAATATTTTAATTGTCACAGATCCATTTTTAAAAGAACTAGGGTTAACAGATAAAATCGAACAACCTTTGCTTGCAAAAGGATATGCGACTACGATTTATACAGATATTGCCCCAGAACCACCGCTTGCTATTGGAGAAAAGCTAGTTGACTTTACTAGGAAATATCACTTTGATCTAGTCATCGGATTAGGTGGCGGAAGTGCTCTAGATTTAGCCAAGCTTGCTGCCGTTTTAGCAGTACATGATGGAAAAGTGGCAGATTACTTAAATTTAACAGGTACAAAAACACTCGAACAAAAAGGATTACCCAAAATTTTAATACCAACTACATCTGGAACAGGCTCTGAAGTGACAAATATTTCTGTGCTGTCGCTTGAAACAACAAAAGACGTTGTGACACATGACTATTTATTAGCAGATATTGCCATCGTAGACCCAGAGCTTACGATTTCATTACCACCAAAGGTAACGGCTGCAACAGGTGTAGATGCCTTAACACATGCAATTGAGGCATATGTTTCAGTCAACGCCAATGAGGTGACTGATGGCCTTGCACTACAGGCAATTCGCTTAATTAGTGGCTCCATTCGCACGGCTGTCCATGAAGGGCAAAATAGGCAGGCTCGTTCAGATATGAGCTATGGTAGTTATTTAGCTGGCTTAGCCTTCTTCAATGCTGGAGTAGCAGGTGTGCATGCTCTAGCCTATCCATTAGGTGGTCAATTCCATATAGCTCATGGTGACTCCAATGCAGTGCTTTTACCATATGTCATGGGATATATTCGTCAAAGCTGTGAAAAACGTTTGAAGGATATTTTAGATGCAATGGGTATCTCATCTGCCTATTTATCGCAAGAAGAGGCTTCCTATAAATGTGTAGATGCATTACAACAACTGGTTCAAGATGTTAATATTCCTTCTACTTTAAAAGGGTTTCATATACCAGAAGATGCCTTAGAGCAATTAACGAACGATGCAACAAAGCAAACAAGAATATTAGCACGAAGTCCGATGCTACTAGAACGAGAAGATATCTATACGATTTATCGAGCTGCATTTGACGGAGAAATTCGAGAGCCTCACCAATTATAAAGAAGAAAAGAGAAACGTTGATTTTTTACGTTTCTCTTTTCTTATGAAGAAATCTAAAATTAAAATGAACGATATAGTCTATTCAACTGTCTAATAAGTAGAAAGGAGTGAGAAAGTTGGATGAACAAGCTTTTTTAAATTTACTAAAACAATATGAACAGACCATGTATCGTATGGCCTTTGCCTATTTAAAAAATGAGCATGATGCTATTGAGGCTGTTCAAGAAGCTACTTATCGAAGCTTAAAAAAGAAACATACATTAAAAGAATCAGCTTATTTTGGAACATGGCTTGTTCGAATTCTACTAAATGTTTGTCATGATATGCGTAATAAAAGTATGCGACTTCATTTGCAGGAAGATATTGAAATTGAAGAAAACGTACATACCCACGACCGCTTTGAAATGACGGATATCATTACCAAACTACCAAAGGAGCAACAGGAGCTTATTTTTCTAAAATATTTTCATGACTATAGAAATCAAGATATTGCTGCCATTCAAAATATACCAGAAGGTACTGTGAAATCTAGATTGCATTCGGCATTGAAAAAGCTAAGACTTTATTTTCAGGAGAAAGGGGAATTGTAGATGGAGAAGGAAGAAAAGTATGACTATGATACATTTGTCCAGGAATTAGCACAAATTCATGTTCCAAATGATCAACTAGCTGTGGCACGTATGGAAAGTGTTCGTCGCTATCGAAAAGAAAACCGCAAACGTCAGCAAATATGGAAAGGCATGGCTCTAACATGTGCACTTCTAATGATTTTTGTGGGATCTATCCGTTTATCTCCCGCTTTTGCTAGTGTCGTTAGTAATATTCCAGGTCTTGCACCACTTGTTCAAATGATTACGTATGATAAAGGTGTTGCTGATATTCTTGATCATCACTATTATGAGGAATTAGGGCAAACCCAAACCAAAAATGACTTATCGTTTACACTTCAGGGGGTAATTGCCGATGAAACAGGGATGATTTTACCCTATAAAATTTCTTCACCAATGGATCTTAGTGATTCAGTTACTGAGAAAATAGAGCTTCGATTAAACGGTGAAGCAGTACATGCCCAAGTAGATTTTCACCGATATCGTGAGGAAAAAGTTTTTCAAATTGAAGACAATCTGATTGTTACATTCTTTGACCCAATAAATTATGAAAATGCCCAATTTGAATTATATATACAATTTGCGGATGAAAAACAAACTGAATTTACGTTTCCATTTGCACTTAAAAAAGGAATTGCGAAAGCAAAGATCTATGAATTGAATGAGAAAATGAGCTTCGAAGGACAGAATATTACGGTAAAGTCAGTCTCTATTTCACCAATTCGTACAGGTGTAACAATCGCACTTGACCCCAATAATGAGGAAAAAATTGTTGATTTCGATGATATACGTATTTTGGATGAAATAGGGGAGGAATGGTCTGCAATCGATAGAGGTACAGTTGCTACAGGATCAGTGGATGAAGGAACAACGTACTATATGCAAAGTAATTACTTTAGAGAGCCCAAGAAGTTAACGTTATCTATTGGCAAAGTATTGATAGTACGAAAAGAACAGGATTATATAGATGTAGATTTTAATCAAAACAAAGTGGTATCCAAGCCATCTATTCCAGGGTTACAAGTTAAAGTAGAAAAACCAATGGTGACATTAAATATACCAACCTCAAGTTATATAAAAGGATTTAATGGGAATGCAACAGATGCAAATGATTATAATGTAGACGCAGAAAGTGAAGATATAAATAGTAATAATGACTATCTGACTGAGCAAATTGAAATATTGAATCTAAATGGAGTTGCCAATCCAGTTCGTCTTTCTTTTATTACAGATGAACTCTATTTAGAGGGAACTCAAACAGTGGATATTCCCTTGAAATAGAGGGATATTTCCATATTTTAGAAAGAGAGAAACGTTCATTTTTGAGCGTTTCTTTTTTATATCAAAATCAATCAAGGTTCCTGAAATATATAGTAAATAATGGGTGATTAGTATATAATATTTATTATTTTTCAATATGTGGAGGAATTCTAATGAAACTGGTACTACAGCTAAAAAGTATAATTTTATTTGTTGCAACTTTAATTTTTAGTTTATCTCCAATATCAAGTTTAAAGGAAAAAAAGAGAGGATATGAAGTACTGGGGAAAAAAGGCGAATGGTACTAATAAGCCTCAAGAAGAATTCGAGTTGTTGAATTAATAGGAGGAATAGAATGTTAGTTGATATAAATTGTCCAGTTGAATTGCTTGAGTATCAGTTATATAGAAGTAAAAAAACAGGTAAAGTTTATTGTTCATTTAGATTTAATAATATTTCAGAAAAAAGTATAAAAGGCTTTAAAGCCACTGTCTATTGTTATGATCAATTTGGTGAGCCAGTTGGGATGGAATCAAATAGCTTTGAATACACACAGCAGTTAACGGAATCAATAAAGCCCAACCAGTCATTTGATAACGGTGAAAAAATTCCATTAGATAATTTTCGCCATACAAGGAAAATGGATATAGTTATTCATAAAGTACTATTTAGTGATGAAACAACATGGACTAAACAGGAAACTGAATTAGAGGATGTAGAACTAAAAGAAATTAACAGCCCCAAGCAACTATCTTATGTTAAAGCACAGGAAGGAAATGATGCAAAATACTATTCACAAATAATAAATGATAAATGGTTATGTATATGTGGACGTCTAAACGTGGAGAATACAAAAACATGTAAGCGATGTAAAAGAGAAAAAGATCATATTCTATCAAATTACGGGAATGATAAAACGATAAATGAAAATATTACATTCTATGAAAAACAGATTGAAGATCATAAAAAGAAAGAACTAGCAGAAAAAGAACGTCAGCATAAAATATATAAGAAAAAAGTAAAGAAAGTCATTATGTATTGCTCGATGTTTATAAGTCTTTTATTGCTTATCGGTATAGCGGTTTTTGGCTTTATCACCAAGTTTACATTTTCGTGGAATAATTATCTTTTATTAAAAGATAAGAATAACTCTTTAATTGAGGCCGTTAAAATGGAAGATATAAAGAATATAGAATTTTTACTTAAAAACGGTGCAAAAGTTACTTTTATTAATAAAGACGGTGAAAATTCAGTAAGTGAAGCTATAAAATTACCAAATAAAAAAATTGCTATGTCCTTAATGAATAAAGAAATAGGAAGTATAAAGGTTGGTAAAGAAAGAAATACTCTTGCACATATTGCAGCCATAAATAACCAATATGAAATACTAAAAGAACTTCATCAATTTGGGGTTGATATGAATGTAAAAAATGAGCAAGGACACACGGTTTTATATTATGCAATGAAAATAGGGAACAGAGATATGACTGACTATCTTGTTAATAAAATTAAAGTAAATCTTCAAGAAGTGGACAATGAGGGAGATAATATAGTGCAGGTAGCCCTATTACATCAATTAAGCAATACAGAATTATTAAAGGACTTAGTGAACCTGGACCTTGATTTGAATAGAAAGAATGCAGCGGGTCAAAATACATATGAAACGGCTATTCTTACTCAAAATAAAGATATTGTTCAACTATTTATAGATAAAGGACTAAATCTCAATAAGGTTGATGAAAATGGAAATAATGCTATCCATGTTTTACTTAATCATAAAAAAGTTAATATGATTTTCTTGTCTGAGCTAATAAAAAAGGGAACAGATCTAAATGGACTTAATAAGCAAGGTCAAACACCGTTATATTTAGCCATATTGAATGGAGATAAAAATACTGTTGAGGTACTAATAAAAAATAAGGCAAATCTAAATAGTGTAAATAGTAACGGGGAGTCAGCAGTGGAGATTGCTGAAAAGCATAACCAATCATTGGTGGAATTATTTGAACGGGATAAATTTATCATTAAGATCGATAAACAAAAAAATGTTTTTTTAGTAAATGGAATTACTTTAGGTTCTTCGAGAAAAGATGTGGTTAATCGATTAGGTGCTCCAGATAAAAAAGGTTTTAAATATTTTGATAATACTATAGCCTGTAATTATTATTACTTAAATGATAGTACAGGGAAAGGAAAGATAGAGACAAAATATTGCTTTTATGATAACGATACGATTGAATCTATTTCGTTTGATTTTTATTCTAAACATCTGAATGAAAAATGGTATAAAAATTTAGGAAAACCATTTGTTAATGAAGAAGCCCCTATCTTCTATTTAAAGGGTACTGAACAAACATTACTATTAAAACCGAATGAAAAGATAGGGTTTCTTTCATATGCAGATGGAAATTTTTATTATTATTACGAAAAAAATTGAGCTGTAATTTAATTAGCAAAAAATAAGCTACTAAGTTTTCAAGAAAAATTTCTTCAAAAACTTAGTAGCTTTTTGCATTTTCCAAATTAAATTTTCATTTAAAATAGGCTAAATGAAATTCTATGCCTCAGCATCAGGCGTAAATGTGCGTGTAGCTAATTCCGCATCTAGCATAAAGATAGCATTAGAGTCATTTTCAATACGTTCAATTTTACGAATTAGTGTGTCGAAAGTTGATTCTTCCTCTACCTGCTCATCAATAAACCATTTTAAGAATGCCATTGTCGCATGCTCACGTTCATCTAAAGCGATGTCTGACAAATTATAAATACGACGTGTCACTTCTTTTTCATGAGAAAGTGCCGTTTTAAAGGCATCTAAAATAGATTCGAAATGATTACTTGGGCTCTCAAAGCCTTGGATGGTTGCACGGTAGCCCATATCACTTAGGAAATTATAAAATTTCATGGCATGGAAGCGTTCTTCCTCCGCCTGTACTAAAAAGAAATTGGCAAAGCCATCATAATCTTGATCCGTGCAGTACGCAGCCATCGCCATATAGGCATGTGCGGAGTAAAATTCAAAATTCATTTGATCATTTAATGCTGTGTGTAGTTTTTCAGATAACATAAAAGTTTTCCTCCCTTTGCAGTATATACCTTCTGCTTTCTTCTAGTATACAGCGAAGAGAGGCAGACATACAAAAATTTAATTTTTCACAGTAATCCCTACAAAACTCAATTGATATTTGTTCTCAATTAGCATTTTTAATCAAATTCATATTGAAATACTAATGCTTTTTATAGAGGAATTAAAAAATCACCCAAAATAATTCTAGGTGATTTTTTCAAATATTTTATTTTGTGTTTTTCTGTTGATTTTTGACACCCACTAAATAACCACCAAGGGCAATACCAACTAACACAATCCAGAAAGTTGCTTTCCATAAAGTGGAGTGAGGGAATTCATGTGGAATTACACCTAGTTTTTCATGTGCTAATGTTAGGACGGCTAGTTTTACACCAACCCAGCCAACAATTAGGAAGGCAGCTGTTTCAAGGGATGGGAATTTATCGAGCACACGTACAAACCAACGTGCTGCAAATCGCATCATAATCACACCGATAATTCCTCCTAGGAACATAACTGCAAATTGCCCTGCATTAATGCCGCCAATATCAAAATCTCCAATATGTGGTAACGTTACTGCAATAGCAACTGCTGCTAAAATCGAATCAACTGCAAAGGCGATATCAGCTAATTCTACTTTCATTACAGTCACCCAGAAGCCAGATTTCTTTTTAGGCTCTTCAATTTCTTCCGGATTTTGCGAGGCTTTCCGAGAATCATAAATATGCTTGATAGACATGAATAATAAATAGGCAGCCCCTATAGCTTGAATTTGCCAGAAATTAACGAGTGTTGTGATAAGGAATAGAGCGGCAAAGCGGAAAATAAATGCACCCACTAATCCATATAATAATGCTTTTTGTTGCTGAGCCTTTGGTAAATGTTTAACCATTACAGCCATCACGACAGCGTTATCAGCAGCTAATAAACCCTCTAGTACAATTAATACAACGAGTACCCATGCGTATTCTAATAAAATTGCCTCCAAATTTGTTTCCTCCTTTAATCTTTTAATAGAAGTGAATGACTGCTTTTAACTTAGTCTTTCCCTATTTTAGGCAAAAGAAAAAGACCTATGCCTAAAAAATAGGCAAAGGTCTTGCTAAGCGATTAACTGTATGTATACAGAAAAAATATCTTATCATTTAAGATATGCCTTCACACCCGATGGCTAATAACCATGTAATGACGAATGTGAAATCAGATGGAGATTACTCACATCTGCTAGCTACTCCCCTTTGACAATAATGTCAAAAGCTATTCAATTCTTTATAATTAAATTATAGCATTTCTAAACTAAAATGCAAATAGAAATATGGAAATTTGGCGAAAAAATACTTTTGGAATGGTTTAAACAAGTGGTACTATTGGAGATAAGTGAAAATTTAACAGCTTGAGAGGGGAACATATGTATAAAAAGTTTTTTTCATATTACAAACCACATAAGCGACTGTTTGTTATCGATTTTTCAAGTGCCATTATTGTCGCCATTTTAGAACTTGCATTTCCATTAGCAGTACAATGGTTTATTGATGAGCTTTTACCTACGGGTGACTGGGGTATGATAGTCAAAGTTAGTGTATTATTACTGCTTGTCTATGTACTGAGCACAGTTCTTAACTTTATCGTCAATTATTTGGGGCATAAGCTAGGCATTAACATTGAAACGGATATGCGGAAAGAGCTCTTTACGCATGTTCAACGACAATCGTTTCGATTCTTTGATAATACAAAAACAGGTCATATCATGAGCCGGATCACAAATGATTTATTTGATATTGGGGAGTTTGCACATCATGGGCCAGAAGATTTATTTATTGCGATAATGACGTTTGTTGGTGCATTTGCTATTATGTTTAATGTTAATCCAACGCTGGCTTTAATTGCAGCGATTATGGTGCCATTTTTAACATGGCTAGTAACGTTTAGTAATGTAAAAATGAATAATGCATGGAAAACTATGTATGGAAAAATTGCTGATGTCAATGGGCGTGTAGAGGATAGCGTATCTGGTGTACGTGTCGTTAAATCCTTTACAAATGAAGCGTTTGAAATTGAACGTTTTCAAGAGCAAAATGGCTTTTTCCGCTCTGCCAAATTGTATGCTTATAAAATTATGGCAGGGACACACTCTAGTATTTATATGATGACACGCTTATTAACGTTAGTTGTACTTGTTGTTGGGGCATGGCTAAGCTTTAATGGAAAACTTTCTTATGGAGAACTGGTAAGCTTTGTTTTATATACAAATGTTCTCATTAAGCCTATTGATAAAATTAGTGCATTATTAGAGCTATATCCAAAGGGAATGGCAGGTTTTAAACGTTTCCGTGAGTTAATTGAGCAAGACCCTGAAATTCAAGATCGGGATGGAGCAAAAAACGTTACACACCTTTACGGGGATATTTCATTTAACAATGTTCATTTTAATTATGATTCTTCAAAAACGGTATTATCGAATATTACATTTGATATACAAGCAGGGCAGACGATTGCCTTTGTAGGTCCATCGGGTGCAGGCAAAACGACGATTTGTTCCTTAATTCCGAGATTTTACGATGTAAGCAGTGGAGCTATTACAATTGATGGCATAGATATACGAAATATGACACAGTCTTCATTACGTTCACAAATTGGTATCGTTCAGCAGGATGTTTTCTTATTCACTGGAACGATTCGTGAAAATATTGCGTATGGAAGACTAGAAGCTAATGAGGAAGAAATTCAAGAGGCAGCTAGAAAAGCACATTTGGAGGACTTTATAGCAGAGTTGCCAGATGGTTATGAAACACAGATCGGGGAGCGAGGCTTGAAGCTTTCTGGTGGTCAAAAGCAACGAATTGCCATTGCACGAATGTTCCTTAAAAATCCACCAATTTTAATTTTAGATGAAGCAACCTCTGCCTTAGATACAGAAACAGAAATGATTATCCAGCAGTCGCTAACAGAGCTTGCAGAAAATCGAACAACCCTTGTGATTGCCCATCGATTAGCAACTATTCGCAATGCTGATCGTGTGCTTGTCGTTACACCAAATGGCATCGAAGAGGATGGTACTTATGATGAGCTAGTTGCGCAAAATGGTCTATTCGCTAAGCTACACCATATTCAGTTTCGCAAAGGTCAAGGTGAATCTATACAACCATATGTAGAAATCCCATAGATAAATAAATCTCCCCTTTTCCTAAATGGGGAGATTTATTATGAAGCAATAAGAAATGCCAAGACTATTGGGAACTTTCCTTTGTTTTCTTTTGCTTATTCGAAGAAGTTCGTGTGTAATCTTGTGGAGCCAATGCTTTATTACGTTCAGTATAGCCTTTTGGTGAAAGGCGGAAGATGGATTTTTTAATGGTAGACCAATTTAAATCTGTCGCAAGATTCATGTAAGAATAGCCATAAATGCGAATGTTACATAAGTACAAAAGTGTCACGTAAAGAGAGACGAAAAATCCAAATAAACCTAAAAAGCCGCTTGCAAGAATAAAAACAATGCGTAACAAGCTAATCGTTGTAACTAGGGATTGGTTCACTAATGTAAATGAAGCAATTGTAGAGATGGCAATGATCACAATCATTTCTGGACTTGTTACACCAGCACGAATGGCTGCATCCCCAATAATTAATCCACCTACAACACTTATCGTTCCTCCAATAACAGAGGGGAGCCGTAAACCAGCTTCACGGAATAATTCGAACATTAGTAGCATAAGTAGCATTTCTAGGGAAGAGGGGAGCGGGAGCCCTGTTTTCGCTTGAACAACTGTTGCTAAAAGCTGCAATGGTAGCTGGTTTTGATGGTAAGTTGTCAAGGCTAACCAAAATGCTGGTAACAATAAGCCAATTAAAATACCAGATATCCTTAATAAACGTTCAACAGAACTAAAGATAATAGGGTATTCATTATCCTCAGCTGATTTTAACAATAGAAATAAATTTACAGGTGTGATAACAGCATATGCTACACCATCAATGAATATAAGAAAACGCCCCCTGATTAAAGCTTGAATGGCATAATCAGGACGTCCAGTATAATCAAATTTTGGGAAAAGCTTAGAGTTTTTATTAATACGTTCCATTAATAAATCCCCACTAAACACTATATCTGTATCAACAGATGCCAATTGCTTTTTAATGCCGTGTAAAATATCCATATCGACAATATCATCAAAATAAAGAATGGCCACGGTTGTTTTTGACCGTTTACCTAACTCTACTTTTTCGACACAAAAAGAATTAGTCGGTAATCGTTTTCTTAAAAGTGCTATATTGACCCGTATATCCTCAATAAAATTATCACGAGGTCCCTTTACAAGAACCTCCATTCTCGTTTCTTCAGGATTTCGATTAGGCTTTTTTGCAATATTACTCGCATATAACAATTCCTCTTCCTCAAAATAAAGCAGAAGAGACCCCGTATAGACAAATGTAATAGCCTCTTCTTTGTCCTTAACCTTTTGCAGTGAAGGGATATGGAGTTCCTTTTCAATATTTTCTTCCAGCGGAGCATCTGTTAAATGATCAAAGAGATATTGAACGCGCTTTATAATGACTTCATTGAGTAACTGCTGGTCGATCATTGAATCACAGGTAACGAAATGTACTTTGTGTTGATTAAATGTATATTCCTGAAATTGAATATCAGCAGATTTTTGAAACAATTTTTTTAAGGTGCTCAGGTCTATAGCCTTCTCCTGCTGAGGCATTATGATTCACCACTTTCCATTTCTTGTTTATCGGATTTCCCCTTTTTTGCGGATTTATCTGAAAAGAATGCTACTAGGACGAGAAAAACAGAGATTGCAAAAAAGAAAATAACAGTAGTTGTTAATATATAGTTCCCTTTCACCTTTAAAAATATGTTTTCATTCAAAATAATTAATGGTAAACAAATAAAGAAAAATGGCGGAGCGAGCATTTTCCAAATTTGTTTTGGATTACTAGTCATTTTTAATAAATCAGCCACTATATATAACATAAAGCTGACTCTTATAAATGTTCCAGTAAGCCATTGATAGATTGAGAAAAAGTCTAAATGCTCTATATAGCGACCAATGGAAACTAAGCCCCATTCCTCATAGGCAGGGTACCTTTGTTTAGCCGCTTCCACCGGGCCAAATTCTGTAATTGCACCTATAAGAGGTCCTAATGTAAGCCCCATTAAAATGAAAAGCATGATGCCAAAGTGATACCAGCGGATACGTTCTTTATACTGATGCTGAAGAAATAACAACATCAATAGCTCAATGAATCCCGATGTAGGATAGATTGTTGCCTTTAGAACAGGTGAAAAACCATGTTCAAAAAAGGGAAGTAATAAATGATATTCCTTCACCTGAATATTTGTAAATGCTACAAAGAATCCAAAAACTACTACTCCAAACAATACAAAAACATTTAAAATAACGATCGTCTGTAGACTTGTTGTGACAAGTAAAATACAAAGAATTGTATAAATAAATAGCAAAATGATAACGGGTGTTTGTGGTAAAAACGTAGTGTTCACCCATTGTAGCGTTTCAACCATCGTAAAAGCTGCTAAAATAATCAAAAATATAGCGATACAATAAATAACAATTGTTGAGGCTGTTTTTCCAATAGTTCCATCTAACCAATCTCTTATAGGTTCTTGTTTTGACTTTGATTGAATATAAACTAACAAAAGTAACCAGAAGATTATAATGACCGCGGCTATTAACACAGATGCCCACCCATCTCTTTTTGCAACGTCAAGCAGCGGTGGAATAATCGTCACATGGTTTTTTAAACCAATAACAGTCATGGATAAGAAAATAACATGTAAAATACTAATTGATCCTACATTCTTCATATGAAAACCCTCTATCGTTAATTGATACCATTCAGTTTTGACAAAAAGTGAGCGGTTTATAAGTATGTTGACATTAACCCAAAAGGAGAGTATTAAATGATTCAAGCCATAGAAAATGCGAGGAACTGACGTATATACATCAATTTCCTCGCATCTTGAACTTTTTATGTTTAGTGAATATATTGCATACTTACAAGATTATTCTTTAACACATCTGTTGGGATTTCGAATTCAACAATACCCATATAACCAGGAGCAACTTCATATTTATCGAAGGAAATGACAAGCTTCCCTTTATCTGAAATATAGAATTGTTGTTCGGCATTAATTGTTTTAAATTCTTCAAAAAGCTCCTTGTCAGGAATGCCTCCTCCTTTTACCCAGAACACTTTATCTGAGTCAGAAGCAGCTTGTTTACGCATCTGCTCAATAATGTTTTCACTTATAGTTTTAATATAACTATCGTCTTTAAAGAGCATTGGAAGTGTAATTAAAATTTCATTTTCTTTATCAATCGTATCATAGTGCATAACTGTAGAAGACGATCCAACTGTATTTACGATATAACGTCCAATTGATAAGATTTGGTCATTGTCAGTTTTAATGTCATAGCCGCTATCTACTCCTAAATGACCACCTCCATTTGCCTTTAAATCTCCGACCTCGGCGATGAAGTTATCATAGAGGGCTTTTCCCTCTGCACGGTATTTTTCATTTAAAGTATTAGCAAGCTTTTGATTTTCAAGGTTTTCAATAGAAGGCACCTTAATGTTTGCATCGTAAGTGTCCTCAGCTACTTCATATTCCGTCCATGTTAAAACCTTCACGACACTACCAACTACAGGGATTTCAGAAAGTGTACGTGCCATTGCAGGACTGACATTTAAACCTGCAGTAAAAAGCATAGCGGCTGCTGCTGAACCAAGTAACCATTGCGGTGCTCGTTTTTTTCTCTTCTTTTTCCCTTGTTGCAGTGCATGTTCAACTACAAAATCAAGCTCCTTTGGAATGGGTACTTTATTATATTGCTTTTCTAGTTCTTTTAATTTTTCATCCATGTGCTGTTTCTCCCTTCACATCTTGCAATTGTATTTTCAGAAGTTTTAGCGCCTTATAAAGACGCGATTTGGCTGTACTCAGCTTTATGTTAAGGATAGTGGCAACATCAGCGAGCTTTAAATCTTCAAAATAGTGTAAAATGACAACTTCACGATACATTTGAGGTAACTCGTCTAATGCATGCTCTAAGTCCACATTTTCATAGACGTCTTCCTGAGCTGGTGTTAAATATTGCAACGTATCATCATCTGTCACTTGTAAGCGTTTATGCTTACGTAAAAAATCTATGGCTGTCCGTACGACAATCTTATAAAACCAGCTTTTCATATACTCGACATTTTCGAGTCGGTGGAGCGAAAGCATGGCTTTTTGGATACTGTCCTGTACGACATCTAGTGCGTCCTGTTCATTTTTTGTATAGCTATACGCGAGCAAATAAAACCGCTCTTTTTGTTCACGAATGAATTGGACAAACACCTCTTCATGTTGAAATGCATTTCTTGTTTTCATGTCCAAAGAAGCTCCTTTTTAACATTTTCAAATTGTATACAACTACTAGACGTATGGGGAAACAAAAAAAGTTGATGAAATGATAAAACTTACCTTCATATAAGATAAGTTTTATCATTTCATCGTAGCTACATACTTCATAAGGTAGTCTTCAATCAATCTAATAGTTACCATAAAATAAGCGATTACGTAAAGAGGATAGCATAGTCATAATTTAGTTATCCAACGTATATAAACATAAGGAGGGCACACTCTTACCTAGCATAATTACCTTTCATTCATGATTTATTATAACGAAATGAGAGTTGCCAGTAACTATCAGTCAGCTTGAAAGTGTAGTATGTTAGCATTATGTATCTATTGCATTTCTGCAAAAAACAAAAATATTCTATTTTAAGTATTTGTTTTCGTGTATTATGTAGATAATAATGTTTTTTACGTAAAGGGGACGTGATGACATTTGAGTTTAACAAATCATCTCAGAGTGTTTATTTGTGTAGTGTTTATGGGTGTATTGGTGGGATATGTTTTTAATGCCAAAAAGGATATAACAGACAATGAATATATTGAAGTAGTAAAAGAAGGCTATTTGTCCAATTTCTCAGATGTCACGGTTCGCAATGCTTTTAATTATGCGTTTTTTGAACCATATTGGCGATATTATAAGGCTAAAACGGGGGAGCATGTTGTCGAATTATCAGGTGATATTACGTTTCAAGGGAAAAAAGGACATGCCATCTTACAATTTGTTGTAGACGAACAAAACATGGCGTTTTCTGCTCATGCGATGAAGTTTAATGATGCAGTGTTAAGTGTTGAGCAAAAAAACAACTTGATTGGCATGGTTTATAAGACTTGGCAGATGAAGCAGCTTGCTTATCAATAAGCTTTTTTATTTTATAAAAAGTATGTCCTATATTACAGTAGAAAGGGGGAACCTACAGAGAGAGGATGTTTTCAATGAAGTTAAGTATTTTAGATCAAATGCCTATCCCTAAAGGTCACACGGCTGAGGAGGCATTTCAACGTACAGAACAATTGGCACTTTTAGGTGAGTCGCTCGGCTATCATCGTATGTGGCTGGCAGAACACCATAATAGTAACTCGTTGGCAAGCTCTGCTCCAGAAGTGACAGCCGCTTTTTTAGCAGCGAAAACGAAACGGCTTCGTATTGGTACAGGTGGAGTAATGATGATGCACTATTCACCCTATAAGCTAGCAGAGGTCTTTAAAACATTAAGCGGCTTGGCGCCGAATCGTATTGACTTTGGCGTTGGCAGAGCCCCTGGTGGCGATCATGCCGCTATTTATGCACTAGCAGAAGGGCGAAGACAGCGTTTCACGGAGCAATATGACAAGCTTGAAATTACATTAAAATTGATGAATAACGAAAAAACGGGAGAGTATGTTTATGATCAGGTCATAGCAGCACCCGTCGATATTCAGTTACCTGAGGCATGGTTGCTTGGCTCTAGCGGACAAAGTGCTATGCAGGCAGGACAGCTTGGTGTGGGCTATTCCTATGCTCAATTTTTTACAGGCAATATGTCCAAGGATATTTTCGATTCTTATAGAGCTTACTTTACTCCTTCTTATTACATGGAAAAACCTCAAATTATCGTTACCTATGCTGCAACTGTTGCAGATACCTTAGAGGAAGCAGAATATTTGGCTAAGCCTATAGATATTACTCGGTTGCACTTGATGAAAGGGCAAATTATCCAAGGTATGTCCCCTGAGGAGGCGAAGGATTTCCCGCTGACAGAAATGGATCAAATGTCAATAGCGAATAATCGCAAAGCTAATCTTGTAGGAACGCCCAAGGATATCGCTGACTTTTTAGTAGCAGAGCAAGAGCATTATGGCTTTGACGAAGTAATGCTAAACTGCAATCAATATGCACAAGAAAGCCGCATGAATTGTTATAAGCTACTTGCAAAAGAGTTATTATAGAATCAAAATGTCCAATGCATGATGTTGATTTCTGCATTGGACATTTTTTTATATTTTAGCTGAGCCACTAACAAACTCTGTTTCTTTATAATACATATTTTTAACAAGCACATTTGGTCCTAAGCATTTTACTGCAGGACAATGACAGTTAAGAGATTTTGCTAAATCCGTGGCCATCCATTTTTCAAAAATAGCTGGTAGTTCATCATTCACAATATTGCCAAGTGCTGGTGTATCGCCAAAGTCTGTGACAATAACATCACCTGTGAAAATATTAATATTCAAGCGAGAGCGACCATCGGGATCATTACGCATCGTTACATTTTTTGCTGCTCTTAGTCGTTTTAAAAGCAGTTGATCTTCTTCATTCATACTGCATGGATAAAAAGGTAGGGTACCAAAAAGCATCCATGTGTTTTCATCTCGAACATCCAGCAGATGATGAATTGCACCACGAGTTTCCTTTAGTGATAAAGAGGTGAGGGCGCTGGCAAAATCAGATGGGTACATAGGGTGCACCTCATGACGTGCACATTTCATCTCATGAATAATTTGTTGATGAATATGTTCAAGATAGGGTAGCGTTTTTTTGTTTAACATCGTTTCAGCAGATACCATGACACCATGCTCAGCAAGCATTTTAGAGTTATCAATCATGCGTTGGAATAATGCTACACGCTGTTCATAAGTTGGTTTTCTCTCCATCATCGCAAAGCCAGTTTCGACAAATTCATCAATAGTACCCCAGTTATGGGAAATATGTAGCACATCTAAATAAGGTGCAATCAATAAGTAACGTTCTGGCTCCAATGTTAAGTTGGAGTTAATTTGAGTATGTACCCCTCGTTCATGTGCATATTTTAAAAGCGGCAATACATAATTTTGGACAGATTTTTTACTCATCATCGGTTCGCCACCTGTTATGCTGAGTGTTTTTAAATGTGGAATTTCCTCTAGGCGTTTTATGATTAACTCCATTGGTAATGCCTCAGGATCTTTTGTTTGCAATGTATAGCCAACTGCGCAATGGGCACAGCGCATATTACATAGAGTTGTTGTAGTAAATTCAATATTAGATAGGGTCATTTGCCCATGTTGTTCAACATCTAAATACGCTTCCCATGGATCAAAGGCAGGCGTAATTTTTTGTAAGGTCGTCATAATTCGTACATCTTCCTTTCTAGCAATCTATTGTCTCATATTCGTTGCTATTTTCAAATATGAAATTATCGAAAGGGCTATTTTTAGGATAATTTTCGCCTTCACTTAGTGAATGATTTTGTTCTTTAAACCAAATATTGGATAAAGAAAAACGATTTTGCTGTTATTTTTTTAGAAAAACGTTATGATAGAAAGAGCGAAATGGTAACATAGCACCAAAGAAAGTAGGATGTAACATGACAAAGTATGAAACTTTATTGTTTGATGTAGATGACACCTTATTAGATTTTGATATTGCTGAAAATGCAGCACTTGATCATCTATTTAAGCAGGAAAATATCGCAGCAACTCCAACATTGGTTGCACGGTATAAAGAAATAAATGAATCTATGTGGCGTGCTTTTGAACGCGGTGAGGTGGCTAAAGATACACTCCACAATACGCGATTTTCCATTGCATTAAAGGAATTCGGCTATGATGTTGATGGAAGCTATTTTGAAGCAATCTTTCAAAAATATTTGAAGGAGGCACATCATTATGTTGATGGTGCCTATGAAGTCATTGAGCAGCTAGCTAATCATTATGATTTATATGTTGTTTCTAATGGTAAAACAGACACTCAAAATAAACGATTACAGGATGCACAACTTGCTCAATTTTTTAAAGGTATCTTTATTTCAGAGCAAACTGGCTTTCAGAAACCTATGCCAGCCTTTTTTGACTATGTTTTTGAACGCATTGATGGATTACAAAAGAGTAAAACATTAATCATTGGAGATTCATTAACATCTGATATTAAAGGCGGATTACAAGCAGGCATTGATACATGCTGGTTTAATATACGTCATATTGACAATACAAGTACAATTCAACCGCATTATGAAATAAAAAAGCTACACGAGCTACATGTTCTATTAGATAACAAAATAACACTTTTATAGATATATGCTCACTACACTTCACCCATTTGCAAATTGAAGTGTAGTTTTTGATTGGAAAATTTCTAGGACTAGAGATCTGATGGAGTATGTGCTAAAAATACTATATTTTTACAAAGTGGATTCCAGTATGATAGTTTTAGATGAAAGGAAAGGAGAAGCAATATGAAAGGAAAAATTAGAACGGGAGTACTAGTAGGAATACTTAGTATTTCATTGGTAACTCCTTTGCAAGCACACGCCTATCAAGAGCCCACGGATTATGTACATATGAAAACATCCAATATGATCGTTTACTCTGCCTATGGTGCCAAAATTAATGCCTCTGAAAAGGGCGATACGTTTAGTATTAAAGCCACTATCGTCAATAACCGCCAGCCCCTAGAAATTGAAATTTTCAAGAATGGAAAGGATGGAATTTTAAAACAGGTGGCTAAAAAAGGGGTAATGGAGCCTGTTGCTTATCGAGACTTAGGAGATCGGGTAATTGCCACAATTCATAATAGTGCGGAATTAAAATTTGTAAATCCACAGCCAATTTACTTTCGAGATACAGATAATTCGGTGTATAGTTCGTATATTTCGACATTAGCAGAACGAGGTATTGTCCAAGGTAGAACAGCAGATTATTTTGGCGTTAATGATTCTTTAACGCGTGCACAATTTAGTGCATTACTAGCTCGTGCATTCAGTTTTCAGCCAGTTCAAGCAACCCAATTTAAAGATA
>Ga0213825_1000576_pt1 | contig 26701 bp, 22 predicted proteins | sample MC6MC0900MG_FD_179896 | JGI IMG/M metagenome (GOLD analysis project Ga0213825, IMG submission 179896) | Enriched soil aggregate microbial communities from Iowa State University, Ames, United States - MC6-MC0900-MG | ecosystem: Environmental > Terrestrial > Soil > Unclassified | place: USA: Iowa... | reverse complement strand
CATACCCATAACTTATACAGTGTATCCGCTGCTGGTGTTCCTTCTGCCTTCATAGTTAAAGTTGAACCTACAAATTTGTCTCCTGTTACATTTAATGATGTAACCTGTGATTTACCTGTAATACTTACCTTTGCTATCTCTTCCTTCACCTTTAACAAACTATATCCATATCCTCTAGCTGCTGCCCATCCTTTACCATCAGGATTTTCTTGAATTCCTAAATGCTCTACATAAATAGCGGACCCTCTAGTTACATATTGGAATCTTGAATCCACACATCCTTGTTTTAAAGGTTCATTTGAGGCATATGCCTTTAAATGTTGAACTACTGCCCTAATCCCAATTTGAACTGTTTCAAAAGATTCTCCTGGAACTCCATTTCCAGTTGCTCCCAAACCAGCAAAATTATTTTGATTTGGTTTTACATCTCCACCAAAATTAAGATATCCAGTTTCATGCATCATTTGAGAAAATAAAATATCGTAATTTACACCCTCAATATTTGCTTCATCTATGGTATAGTCAACAAAATCCGATATATACTTAAGACTTAAATTTGCATTTCGTTCACGCAACTTTTGGATCATTTGATCTCTATTTAAAGTTCCTTTTGACATGATCATAGTCTTTGCATTATCAACAACTATTGTTACATTCTGCTCCTGTGTTTCACCTACAGAATTTGTAGCAACAGTCTTTATAGTATGTGTACCATTAGACACATTAGTAAATTTATACGTAAATCCACTCTTACCTGAATCTGGGTAATTACTATATTTGCTTTCAATATCACTCCTAGATATTCCATAACTAGCTTGTCCTTTTTTAACGCCATCAAGATATACATCTATTTGGGATATCTTATTCATGCTTATTGCAAATCCTTTTATTAAAAAATCACCTGTTAATTTTTGATTATTAATTGGATTTTCTATACTTGATATAATTGATTGTGAATAAGCATTGGTTAATTTACTCCTCATGTTATCCTTTTCTGTAACGTCTTGATTAGGTGTAGATTCAGAGTCATTAAAATCACTCAATGAATCGCTTTTAACATCATTGGAGTCCTCCTCTTTATGAGGAGTTTCCATAATCTCTTCATCAGGAGTTTTCATAATCTCTCCACCAGAAGTTTGCTCCGTATTCTCCGATAATTGATTAATCGCCTCATTATCTATAGACATAGCTTCTATGTTTGGATAAGATATGTTAAATAAAAATACAAAGGCCAACATTAATGCGTATTTTTTCATTTTTTTCACTATTATTTCCTCCCTTACTTTATGAGGAATGCTAGTTAAAAAACTCAACACTAAGAATTGGTTATCTCACTTTAATTATACATACAACTTCATAAATTTACAACAAAATTCTGTATATTATATTAATTTTATCTATTAATGTAAAAACAATATGTGAATAATGTTAAATCATTATCTACATATTGTTTCAATTTGCTTATATTATATATTTCACATACATCCTTGATGTATTTAAATTTGTAAGACTAATGACTAAAACATCCACATAATAAATTTATTATAAAATATTAAAATTGGATATATTATTTTATACTCATTTCTCACAATATTAATTTAATATCTCAAAAATTATTATACATTCCTAATTACTTTACAAATCTCTTTTACGTCTTCTTCAGTCAAAGAAACAGAGCTTGGTAAATTAATTCCTTTATTACTTATTTCCACAGTTACATCCATATTTCCTTTCTTACAGTCCCTATATGGTTTCATACTATGTACAGGAATAAAGAAAGGTCTTGCCATAACTTCATTATTCTCAAGTATTTTTAATAATTCATCTCTCGAAACTTTAAAATTATCTTCTACGATAATTGAATATAACCAATAGCTATTATTTACTTCTTCACATTCTTTAATTAATCTTATACCTTCAATATCTTTTAAAAGTTCATTATATAATTTAGCATTTCGTCTTTTTACTTCCAAATATTCTGGCACCATTTCAAGTTGAGCTACACCTACAGCTGCAAGTATATTCGGCATTCTAAAATTAAATCCAATTTCCTCATGATACATTCCACCATTAGGAGTTATTGTTTTTGTTTGATTTGACAAATACTTTGCTCTTTCTCCCAAACTTTTATTATCAGTTACCAGCATCCCACCTGCTCCTGTAGTCATAAGTTTATTCCCATTAAAACTAAAACATCCAACATCCCCCAAAGCTCCAACCATCTTACCTTTGTAAGTAGTTCCTAGAGCTTCTGTTGCATCCTCAATAACATAAAGATTATGCTTTTTAGCTATATCATTTACTTTATCCATATCAACTGGATATCCATAAATATGAACTGGCATCACTGCCTTAGTATTCGGAGTTATACATTCTTCTATTTTATCAGCATCCATCACAAATGTATCTTTACATATATCAACGAAAACTGGTGTAGCTCCAGTATATTTTATAGAATTCACTGATGATATGAATGTCATTGATGGTACAATTACCTCATCACCTTCACCTATTCCTAATGTTTCCATTGCAAGTTGAAGAGCCGCTGTACCATTCATTGTAACCACAGCACTTTTACAATTCAAAAACACTTGAAACTCATCTTCAAATCTATCAACAAACTTACCAACCGATGATACCCAATTGGTATCTAAACATTCCTTAACATATTTCCATTCATTGCCTCTAATTTCTGGTACACATAATGGTATCATAAATATCCCACCTTTTAAATTATAATTTAAAGATTATCCCAAAATATAAATTTTGAGATAATCTCTTTAAAATTTCTATATAATAATTTTACACATTATAAATATCAGTTTTAAAATATTGCATATTCTTTTTAATCCATTTCACAGTTTCAGCTAATCCCTCATCTATTGTGTATTTTGGCGCCCAATCAGTCAATTGTTTAATTTTAGTATTATCAGCCCATAATCTATTAACTTCACTTTTTTCTGGTCTCAATCTATTCTCATCACAAATTATTTTTATATCTTCACCTAAAATATTAATTATCTTCTTTACGGTATCTCCTATAGAAATTTCATAGTTTGATCCTGCATTAATCACTTGACCAGTAGTATTGTCAGATTCTGCAACTTTAATAAAGGCTTCCGCAGTATCTTTTACATAGTTAAAATCTCTAGTTGGAGTCAGACTTCCAAGTTTTACCTCTTTTTTCCCTGCTAAAATTTGAGATATTATTGTTGGAATAACTGCCCTTGCTGATTGTCTAGGTCCATATGTATTAAATGGCCTTACTGTAGCTATTGGCATATCAAATGATCTATAGAAACTTTCTGCTATCATATCTGCACCAATTTTAGATGCAGAGTATGGTGACTGTCCTTGCATTGGATGTTTCTCATCGATAGGTACATACAATGCTGTTCCATAAGTCTCCGATGTAGAAGTATGCATTATCTTTTCAACTCCATGATTTCTACATGCTTCTAAAACATTCGTAGTTCCTTCTACATTGGTTCTAACATAAGCCATTGGTGATAGATATGAATATGGTATAGCAATTAAAGCTGCAAGATGAAATACCACTTCATTTCCTTTAACAATTCTATTCATTCCATCTAATTCTCTTATATCACCAGTTTCAACCTTAATGCTATCTAAAACATTTTTATCAAAACTATCTATCCATCCCCAATTATTAAAAGAATTGTATTGTACTAATGCTGTAACTTCTGCACCAAGTTCTACTAATCTTTCTGTTAAATGGCTTCCTATAAATCCTTCGGCCCCTGTTACTAAAACTTTTTTTCCTTTTAAATTCATTTAATTCACTCCTACTAATTAATCTTTCTTCTCATTTTGTTCTATTTTATCAACCATATCTTTCATTTCACTAATTTGACCCATATCCATCCATGATTGTTCACTTATTGGATAAACTCCTACTTGCAGTCCTTTTTTTCTATAATTTTCTAATATATCTGGTAAATTATAAAACTCGTTATTTGGTATGTCATCCAATACCTCTGGTTCAATCACATACATACCTGTATTAATCAAAAATGTATATTCTGGTTTTTCTTGAATACTATCTATATTTCCTTCATTGTTTAACTTAAATACACCATAGGGTATTTGAAAATTTTTAATTGATGCTATTACAGTTATCTTATTCTTCATTTTCTTATGATGCTTAAGAATTTCATCATAATCTGCATCTATTAATATATCACAATTAGAAACAAAAAAAGTATTTTTTATCTTACCTTTTAATAAAGATAAACTTCCTCCAGTTCCAAGAGGCTTATCTTCTTCAATATATTCTATACAATAATCTTTACTAATATCATTAAAATATGATTTAATCATGTTTTTCTTATAGTTAACAGTTAAATAAAAATTTTCACCACCATATTCATTGAACTTATTTATAATTCTCTCAACAATAGGTGTATCTCCAATTGGTATCAAAGGTTTCGGTAATATTTTCGTATATGGATAAAGCCTAGTTCCTAATCCACCTGCCATTATAACTATAGGTGTATTAGTTAAAGTATCTTTTTTCATATTAAACTTTATGTTTTTATTCAAAAATTTCACATCTATAATTCTTTTATCCTTATTTAGGATTGGTACGGCATTAATAGCCTTTGAATACATAACCTCAGTAGCTTTCATTCTATCTTTAGTTGTAATATATATAGGTATTTTATTCATTACTTCAGTTATACATGCTTCCATATCTCCACTTTTTAATATCCATCTACGAATATCACCATCAGTTACTGTACCACATAGTTTATCATCTTTGTCTACAACAAATAGTATTCCTTTAGATGCCTCATCTAACGCCTTCATAGTTTCTCGAACATTTATATGTTTACTTATAATAAGTTCCTCAGTATTCATTTTATCACCATTACCTTTAATATTTACCTTGTTTTTTAACTTAGTTTATATTATAATGCAAAAATATTATAAAATCCATATGTTGTTATACTGTTAACTTATAACTACACCACTTGTATTGTTAAGTATTTCTAGTTATTTACATTTTAGCTTGATAACATTGGGGTAATGCTCAAAAATATTTTCAAGTGCTAAACTTCTGATTATTTTGTGTAAAAATCGTCAATATTTCAAATACTATAGTTTAAATTGATTTAATAATTAAGGAGGAGTAAATATTGTCTAGTATAACTGGTATCGTTAAGTGGTATAATGAAGGAAAGGGGTATGGATTTATCTCCTGTAATGAAGGTAATGATGTATTTGTACATCATTCACAAATAAAAGAAAAAGGAACTAATAGGGATTTGCATGAAGGTGAAAGTGTATCTTTCGATATTACTGATGGAGCCAAAGGACCTATGGCTATAAATGTTCAAAAGTTATAAGTTGTAATTAAGGGGTTATCTTAGGGTTATATGATTTAATCTTAAGGTAGCCTATTTTTATATGTTTTAAAAGATAAAAGCTGTATAATTACTACAGATTCTGTTATTATAGATAGTTGTAAGGAATGGATTAATATATGTCCTTTAATAATTAATCCATACATACCTAATGCTAGTATAATTGATTTTATATATTAAAAGTGGTGATATAATGAACTATATAGTATTTGACTTAGAATTTAATCAAAAATATGAAGATAAAAAAGAACACTGTTTAGAAAAAAATGAATGTATAGAAAAAAGCAAAAATTTAAGTCTCACCTTTGAGATTATTCAGATAGGAGCTATAAAATTAAATGAAAATTTCGAAAAGATATCCACATTTAATTTTTTAATTAAACCAACTATTCACACAATTATTCATCCTTATGTGGAAAACCTTACTAAAATAAGTAATAATGATATAAATGCTTCAGAAAACTTTCCTCGTATTTACGATAAATTTACTAAATTTATTGGTGAAGAAGAAGCAGTTCTCTGCGTCTGGGGTATAGTAGATATTAAAGAGCTTTTAAGAAATCTAAAATTTCATAATATATCAACTACCTCCCTTCCACTGAAGTATATTGACGTACAAAGCCACGCATCAAAATTTTTTAATAGTAAAAAAGGAATAAAAATTGGACTTAAAAATGCTATTGAACTTTTAGATATAAGCCTTAATGGTGATTTCCATGACGCTAGTAATGATGCTTATTATACAGCCGAAGTATTAAAGAAGATTTTCAATAAAAATATAAAGCCCTTATTATATACTAAACCTTCTAGAAGCACTTCTTCTGTTAAAGAAAAAGTTGATATGAATGGAGTATTTGATCAATTTAGAAAAATGTACAAGAGAAGTTTAACTAAGGAAGAAAAATCTATGATAAGTCTTGCTTATACCATGGGTAGAACAAAACAATTTGTAGTTATAAATAGGAAAGAACCTTAATACTTGAATAAGATTCTTTTCTATTTCTTGCTAACGGGTTTTTAAATTAGATTTTGTTTTAAATTAAGGCTCTGCTTTAACTAAAATTTAAAACATAGCCTTTTCTTTATAATAGATATATATTAATCATTATATAAACTTCTTAATATTTCTATTTCTTTTTCATATCCATCAAGGTCATTAGGTGTTTCTAAGAAAAATGGTATGTTACGTAGTTTAGGATGATTAATAATTCTAGCTATGGCCTGAATTCCTAATGATCCTTCACCAATTTTCTCATGTCTATCTTTATGACTCTTGAATGGATTTTTGCTATCATTTAAGTGTATAGCGTTCAATCTTTCCAGTCCTATAACTCTATCAAACTCTTCTAGCACTCCATCTAAATCATTAACAATATCATATCCAGCATCATATACATGACAAGTATCAAGACATACACCCATGTGCTCCTTAAGTTCAACTCTACTTATAATCTCTGCTATCTCTTCAAATCTTCTTCCAATCTCTGAACCTTTACCAGCCATAGTCTCTAAAAGCACCTTGGTAGTTTGTTCTGGCTTTAACACAGTATTAAGCATATCTACAATGTAGGTAATTCCAGCATCTACACCTTGCTTAACGTGACTTCCTGGGTGGAAATTATAAAGATTATTTGGAACGTATTCCATTCTAACTAGATCATCAGCCATAGTCTCTATAGCGAACTCTCTTGTTCTCTCATCTGCTGAACAAGCATTTAGGGTATATGGTGCATGAGCTAATATTTTAGAGAAATTATTCTCTTTCATTATCTCTAAAAGGCCTTCAACATCCTTTTCATCTATATCCTTTGCCTTTCCGCCTCTTGGATTACGAGTGAAAAATTGAAATGTATTACCTCCAATTTTTACTGCTTCCCGCCCCATATTTTTAAATCCTTTAGTAGTTGATAAGTGACATCCTATATTTAACATTTTATTTCCTCCATCTTGCACTAATATCTATTTTAATAAGTATTATTATACTGACCTAATTTACTATATTGATAAAATTCTACTCTTTATAAACTATATTGTAACAAAACAATTTTAAATGGATTTTACATTTTATATGAATTCCAATCTCTTATTAATCTAGGTTTAATAAAATAATACTATAATATACGTATTTACACAATGGATAATGTTTATTAATTAATAATTAAGATGTATTTAACTCAACTTTTATAGTTATATAAATACTTTCTATTTATATTCCTTCATATATTCTCCGTGAGCCTCTATTAATTCATCACACATTGCTACGATATCATCAATGGAAAGCTCTGCAGCGGTATGTGGATCAAGCATTGCAGCTTGATAAATCTGCTCTCGTTTCTGAGTGATTGCGGCTTCGATAGTTAGTAATTGAGTATTGATATTAGTCATATTCATAGCAGCAAGCTGAGGAGGCAGCTTACCAACATGGCATGGGGTGATTCCCATTGCATCTACTAGACATGGAACCTCAACACAAGCCTCAGAAGGCAGGTTTTCAATTAAGCCAGTATTCAGTACATTTCCTCCAATTTTACAAGGTTTATTGGTAACTATTGCTTCCATAATATAAGATGCGTATTCGGAAGATCGCTTATGAGTTATCTTTCCATTATTTAAAATATTTTCTTTTTCTTTTTCCCAGCCTTGAATTTGATCTATACAACGTCTTGGATATTCATCTAATGGAATATTAAATTTATCAATCAATTCTGGGTACTTACTTTTAATAAATAAAGGATTGTATTCTGCATTGTGCTCACTGGATTCTGTACAGTAATATCCTAAATGCTTTATATACTCATAACGAACCATGTCATCATGTTTTTCATTGGCATTTTTTTCAGCAGCTCTTTTTCTAATCTCTGGATATAAATCATTTCCTTCTCCGTCATATATTTTAAGAAGCCATGCCATATGGTTGATACCAGCAATAAGTTCCTTTCTTCCCTCAAGCTTTTCTTCCATTCCTAAATTTTTCAATAAATAATGAGAGCATACTTGTACACTGTGACATAAACCAACTGTTTTAATCTTGGTATATCTTTGCATATATCCTGTAAGTATTGCCATAGGGTTTGTGTAATTTAAAAGCCATGCATTTGGACATACTTCTTCCATATCTCTTGCAAAGTCTCTCATAACAGGAATAGTACGTAACCCTCTCATAATTCCACCAATTCCTAAAGTGTCTGCAATAGTTTGGCGAAGACCATATTTCTTAGGAATCTCAAAATCAATAATAGTGCATGGGTCATAAAACCCTACTTGAATAGCATTAACTACAAAGTTAGCATCTCTGAGTGCTTCCTTTCGATTTTCTACTCCCAAATATGTTTTAATAATAGAACGGTCCTCATTAACATTATGATTGATAGCTTTTAAAATAATTTCTGATTCCTCTAGTCGCTTCTTATCAATATCATATAATGCAACTTCACAGTCTCTCAAAGTAGGAGTGCACATACAATCGCCTATAACATTTCTAGCAAATATAGTGCTTCCTGCGCCCATAAATGTAATCTTAAGCATAATAATATCCACCTTTCTATTGTTGTAATTATTCATTATATATATTTTAATCCTTATAGAAAATAATACTATTAAGTTTTGTTTCAAATGATTGTCATTATGTTGAATTCTTTCGAATTTATGTTATTCTAAATGTAATTATATTTTAAAAATATGAATATATTTTGAAAGGATTTGTTTTATGGTAAATTCTATTGGATATGAAAAATACACAGAATATATAATCAATAGTCCTTTATATGTTAACAGTTCACTAACCTTACTTTTGTGTGGATGGGAAAACTGTCGTCCTGGTCATCGTTTCGGCCCAGCCATTCGCCCTCACTATCACTTTCATTATATCTTGAGAGGGAAAGGAAAATTTTATGCCGGTGATCGTTGTTATTGTCTTACCGAAAAACAAGGATTTCTGATTTTTCCAGGTGAATCCACCTACTATGTTGCTGATGATGAAGATCCCTGGGATTATTGCTGGGTTGCATTTCAGGGTTATGAGGTAAAAAGTATTTTAAACCACTGTAATCTTTCAAAAGAAAATCCTATTTTTACAGACAATTGTGATGGTATTGTTAAACAGGAATTGATGAAGCTTGTTCAATTATTTGAAAGTGCTCAGTTTAATGAATACGACGTAATGGGACATTTATATCTAGTATTTTCTAAGATGCAGCAAGAAAAAAAAGAACAGACGAAAGCTTATGATAAGAGTTATTCCGATAGAGCAATAGAATTTATAAGGCTCAATTACAGCTATGATATTAAAATTGAAGATATAGCAAAAAATATTGGCATAGACAGAACATACCTGTATAAAATCTTTATTAAGGTATATAATGTATCCCCACAGCAATATTTAATTCAGTTTCGTCTTCATGTAGCATGTAAACTGTTGGAAAGTTCTAATATCAGCATCACAGAAGTATCATATTCTTGTGGGTTTAAAGACACACCAGCCTTTTATAAACATTTTAAGCGTCATTATGGTATTACTCCGACAGCATATAGGAATAGGTATGTGTGGAAATTAGGATCCCAGTCAGAGTAATAAAATATGATTATATATTAAACTAATTAATTTATAATAAATAAAAAGGGGCTTTTGCAAAATATTTTGCGAAAACCCCTTTTTTATTAATATATTTTATAAATTTAATTTTGCTTCTAACTCATTAGAGATAGCTAAGTTATATATATAAGCATTACTTACCTCATTTACAAATTCAGTTCTCATTTCATCAGATAAATCTAGAGAAGCTAATTTATTATGATAACTCATTACATATCCTTTTATATCTTCAAGATTATCATATTTATAATAATTTAATCCCTCAGGTCCAATGTTATAATTTTTACTTAATAAAGCTGGGAAAGTTCTTCCTCCAAATAAATCTGCAAGGAATCTAGTATATGCATAAGCTATTATTAGCTCTGGCTTTCCCTCTGATATCTCTAGTATTCTAGAAATACAAGCCTTAGTAGATGCTAATAACTCCATTGCAGGTAATTTATCTCCTAATAAAAACTCTAAATCTTTTAAAATCAACTCTGAACGATATAGTTCTTTTGTTACAAAATCCTTAACAACAGGATTGTTAATATTATTTTCTAGAGTATCCTCAATTGCTCTATACATAGAATTAAGATTAAATAAATATTCAGCATATCCCTCTGCTGATGCATTACCATCAACAATCCTCTTTATATAACCACTATGCTCAGAAGCGCTATGCAGTAACGAAGTTTTTTCTCTTATACTTATCATGAATTCCATTTATATTGCCTCCATATTATTTTTATAGTAAGGATTTATATGTTCTTACATTTCACATAACAAGTTTGAAAAATCTATTAAATCTTTTCCCTACACAAATAATATTTCCAATAAGGTATTATAATACTCATTAATCTTTTAGTTATTATTATTTCTTTTACTAATTATATAACACATGTGTGGTCTCTAAATAGTTAAATTTATACCCAATCTATTTACTAATATTGCATTTTAATTATCTGAAAATTATGTTTCTCCTAGGAGGTCTTAATCTAGTAGTATCAACAGATCGAAAGCCCAAGAACATAAGAACATCTAGAATATCGATTACTCTCAACTAATAAAGAGGCTTTGGTAAAATAAATTTATACCAAGCCTCTTTAACCTTATAATCTAAATTATTTAACTTTATATACTAATATGATTTCTCCACCTGTATCTCTTTCATCAGTGGCTATGAAGCCAAGATCTATGTAAAGTTCATAGGCTAATTTATTATCTTCAAAAACACTAGTATAAATAGTACTAACTTCATATTCATTAGGTACAATTTTCATTAATCTAAGCATTGCTCTTTTTCCATGCCCAAGCCCTTGATACTTTTCATCTATCATTATTCTATCTATCCAAGCATGCCTATTTTCTCCGAAACATCCATACATAGCAAATCCTATAATTGTATCTTTTGAACAAATGCATACAGGATGCCATCTATTATCAGACCTAGCTTCTTCTAAGCATTGATCCACTGTTTCAATGAAGTTTTCTTGTCCACTCTTTAATTTTATTTTTCTTACTATTTCTTCGTTACTACTATTTATATCCTCGAAATATATTTCATGCATAAATCTAACCTCTCTACCTAAAACATCTTATTTTTAACCTTCTTTATTTGTCCCTATACCTTCTTCTACAGATCATATGGAAACTCCTGCCTAAATTTAGATAAATAAGCAAGTTATCCACGTTCTACCGCCATATTAAAGGCTCTTGCCATAATTACAATATATATATCTTAAATTAACACCTAATTTATTTAATAAACTGCTTGATGAATAGATTTTAATAATAATCACAAAATAATGTTGAATTTAAAACATCAAAGGAGGTAAACTTATGAAAATAGAAGATAACGCTGAGCTACGTGAACAAGCTAAACAAATGCTTATAGATGGTGAATCTTACGATAAAATTATGGACGTAACTCATTTAAGATTAAAGGATGTAAAAAGAATTGAGAGAGAAGATGTAAGTAGTCACTTTTAATTGAAGAAATACAAAAATACTTAATTTTATAGTAAAAGTAAAAAAGACTATCTCCAAAGAAACTAAAACTTCATTGAACTTATTATATGACATTGACTAGCAATAATATTTCACTTTAAGTTCAATATTATATAAAGTTTAGTAACTCACCTTGAGATAGTCTATTTTTAATGTCTTTACATAAAACTTATTAAAAACAACATATTAATTACACAAGATGCATCATTTCAAACTTGAAAGTAATTTACATATATTGAATATATAGTAACATACATATATAATTTTATGTATAATACTGAATAGGAGATGATTCTATGACCTTTTTTGAGATCTTAACCTATATTTTATTGTATGCCTTAGGAATTATCCTTGGTTCAAAAACTTTAAAGTATAAGTCTGTAATCTTTGATGTAGTTTTAATTGTATTGACACTACTCTCCTTTAAAATAGGACTTAGCGTGTTCATAATACATTTCCCAAATTATCAGTTAAGCCTTCCAACTCTATTAGTGTTAACTTTGTCTGGTATTTTAACTAGGAGAATAATAAGTCTATACGTAAAAAAATTAACTACTCAATAAACATCAAAATGGGGATTTCAAAAATAGCTTAATAAACTATTTTTCTAAATCTCCATTTATTATTTCAATAAATTTTGTAGCCGCTGGTGAAAGAGACACACTCTTTAAAAAGCAAAGTCCGATACTTCTTTTAGGTATTTCTTCCTTTAATTTCACCTCATATACTATACCTTTCTCTAGATATTCTTTTGAAAATTCTTTAATAACACAGGCTATACCTAAATTTGCCCTTGCAAATTCTAATAATAAATCATAAGATCCTAATTCAATTTCTGTAGTAATTTTAATTCCTCTAGATATCATATGTTTCTCTATATATTGTCTAGATATAGATTTTTGTTCTAATAATATTAATGGCAATTTTGTTATTTCTTCAAAGCTAATTGACTTAGAGCACATATCCTTATACTTATTTCCACAAACAAATATATCATGGATGTCCATACACTCTCTAAGTTCTAATGCAGAATCTTCAATTGGGAAATTACAAATTGCAATATCTATTTCCCCTGATTTTACACTTGCACAAAGCTCCAAAGTTGTGGCATTTATTATTTTAAATTTTATATTGGGGTATTCCTTGTGAAATTGTTCTAAATAGGGTAATAAAAAATATCTTGATATGGTATCTCCTACCCCTATTTTTAAATCTCCTATCATCATATTTTTAATTTTTAAAAGTTTGTCTTCTCCAACATGGATTAAATTCATAGCGGAACTAGCATACTCAAATAAAATTCGTCCTTCATTTGTAAGTATAACCCCCTTAGAAGTTCTTGTGAATAGCCTTATATCTAGTTCTCTTTCTAGTTGCATGATGGATTGACTTACTGCGGGTTGAGTCATATATAACTCTTTAGCGGCCTTGGAAAAACTTTCGTGCTTTCCTACCATACAAAACACTTTATATAAATCTAATTTACTTATCATATAAGTACTCCTTATATCTATTATTCAATCTATTTATTTTACTTATACCATTAAAATGGTGTATATTACAAGTATAAGTTTTAAAAATTAATATAATTTTACATGAAGGAGATGTTATAATTGGAAAGAGTCGTTGGAACTGTTGTTAGAGGACTTCGTTGCCCAATCATAAACAAAGGAGATAACATTGAAGAAATCGTTGTAGATAGCGTATTAACTGCTGCTAAAGTTGAAGGTTTCTCAATTAATGATAAAGATGTAGTTACTGTAACTGAATCTGTAGTTGCTCGTGCACAAGGGAACTATGCATCTATAGACAATATTGCTAAAGATGTAAAATCAAAGTTTGGTGAAGATACTGTAGGAGTAATATTCCCAATATTAAGCCGTAACCGTTTTGCTATATGCCTTCGTGGTATTGCAAAGGGCGCTAAGAAAATTGTTTTAATGCTTAGCTATCCTTCTGATGAAGTTGGTAACCATTTAGTAGACTTAGATATCCTTGATGAAAAAGGAGTTAATCCTTGGACAGATGTTCTAACTGAAAAGCAATTCCGTGAGCACTTCGGATTCAATAAACATCCATTCACTGGTGTTGATTATATTGAATATTATAAATCACTAGTTGAAAGCTATGGAATAGAGTGTGAAGTTATATTCTCAAATAATCCAAAAACTATATTAGAATATACAAAGAGTGTACTTACTTGTGATATTCATACTAGATTCAGAACTAAGAGAATATTAAAAGCAAATGGAGGAGAAAAAATTTATAGCCTTGATGATATTTTATCTGCATCAATTGATGGTAGTGGATTCAATGAAGCTTATGGACTTTTAGGTTCAAACAAATCTACAGAGGAAACAGTTAAACTTTTCCCTCGTAACTGCCAACCAGTGGTTGATAATATCCAAGCTATGATTAAAGAGAAAACTGGAAAAACTGTTGAAGTTATGATTTATGGAGATGGAGCATTTAAAGATCCAGTAGGTAAGATTTGGGAGCTTGCTGACCCAGTTGTATCACCTGCATATACTTCAGGACTTGAAGGTACTCCAAATGAAGTTAAATTAAAATATCTTGCTGATAACAACTTCGCAGATTTAAAAGGTGAAGAACTTAAATCTGCTATCTCTGAATATATTAAAAATAAAGAGTCTGATTTAGTAGGTGCTATGGAGTCACAAGGTACTACTCCAAGAAGACTTACTGACCTTATAGGATCATTATCTGATTTAACTTCTGGAAGTGGAGATAAAGGTACACCTATCATCTTTATCCAAGGTTATTTCGATAATTACACTAAATAATCTAATAAAATGTTATTTCTTATCCTACTTATATAAAAAGATAGCCCAAGGATTTTCTTTATCCTTGAGCTATTTTTTATATATTATTTACCATACTTTATTACTTAGTGTTATATTTTTTAGGCATCTGAAAATAAATAATAAGTCAAAGATGGGAAGTATATTTTGAGTTAGACAAGGAAACAGGTTCCGCAGATAGTAGCACTATCTAAGGGTTCTGTTGACGCAGTATAACACAAAATAAACGAGCATTCTGACTTATTTATTTTTTGAAGATGCCTTATATACTAGACTACTTTTTATAAGAGCTTTTTAAAGATACAGTTCTATTAAATACCAGATTATCTTCAGACAATTTAGTATCTCTTATAAAGTATCCGTGTCTCATAAATTGAAATCTTCCTTCTTCATTTAGTCTAAGAGCTGCTGGTTCAATTACAGCATTCTTCTTTACTTCTAAAGAATTCTTATTTATAAATTCAAATAAATTATCTCCTGAAGGGGCTTCGTTAAATAAATTCTCAAATAATCTAACTTGGCAAGGTACTCCATATTCTGCACTTACCCAGTGAATAGTTCCCTTAACCTTTCTTCCAGTAAATCCGCTACCACTCTTAGTTTCTGGATCATAGGTACATCTAAGTTCCATTATTTCTCCAGCTTCATTTTTAATAACTTCATTACATTTTATAAAGTAGGCTCCCTTAAGTCTAACCTCTCCGTCCAATACTAACCTATTATACTTTTTAGGTGGATTCTCACTGAAGTCTTCTCTTTCTATATATAGCTCTCTAGTGAAAGGCATTTCCCTATCACCTAGTTCTTCACTTTCTCCATTATTTTCAATGGTTAAATACTCTAAATGCCTCTCTGGTAAATTTGTAATTATAACCTTTATTGGATCAAGTACAGCCATAACAGCTGGTACCTTTGCTTTTAAATCTTGTCTTAAAGCATTCTCGAGCATAGCCATATCTACTATCGTCTCTGCCTTAGCAACACCAATTTCTCTTAAGAAATCTAAAATTGCTTCTCTAGTATATCCTCTTCTTCTCATACCTTTTAAAGTTGGAAGCCTTGGATCATCCCATCCATCAACCTCTCCACCAGCTACTAGCATCTTTAAATATCTCTTACTTGTAACTACTCCACTTAAATTCATTCTTCCAAATTCAATTTGTCTTGGCTTTGGATTCTTTAAATCTAACTCATTTAAAACCCACTCATAAAGAGGTCTGTGATCTTTAAACTCATTAGAGCATAATGAATGAGAAACACTTTCTATATAGTCTTGAATTGGATGAGCATAGTCATACATAGGATATATACACCATTGAGTGCCTGTTTTATAATGTGGTGTATAGGATATTCTATAAATAACAGGATCTCTCATATTCATATTAGGGCTTGCCATATCTATCTTAGCTCTCAATACAGCTTCCCCTTCTTTAAATTCACCAGCTTTCATTTTCTCAAATAGCTCTAAATTTTCTTCTATATTTCTATCTCTATAAGGACTATTTTTACCTGGTGTTGTTAAAGTTCCTCTATATTCTCTTACTTCATCAGGAGTTAAATTACATACATAAGCCTTCCCTTTTTTTATTAAATATAGAGCATAGTTGTAAATCTTCTCACTATAATCTGAGCCATAGAAAAGTCTATCCTCATAATCAAATCCCATCCATTTCATGTCTTCCATAATTGCATCTACATATTCATGGTCTTCTTTTCCTGGATTAGTATCATCAAATCTTAAGTTAAACTTTCCATTATATTTTTTAGCAATTCCATAGCTTATATTTATTGCATAAGCACTTCCTATATGAAGATATCCATTAGGTTCAGGAGGAAACCGAGTATGAATTTCATCGCATCTTCCCTCATTAATATCTTCTTTAACTAGTCTATCTACAAAGTTTAAAGCATCATTTTCATTACACATATCATCTTAGTAAAGCTTTTTCTCTTCAAGCTTTACTAAAGTCACCTCCTATTTTTATATAAATTTTTATTTCTAAATTTTATAGTTTTCATTTAACCAAATATAAAATTTGTAGTTATGTTGCTAACGCAACTTTTCGCTTTGCTCGTAAAAAAACTCCCACCCTAGGACTATTATAGTCCTTAGGGCGAGAGTTATATCTTCGCGTTGCCACCTAAATTCATAGATATGTCACCATATCAATCTCATCAAGTACGGTATTAAAATACTTATACTCTAGTCCTGTAACGTGGACCTACGTCATAGCATCATCTTTAAAGAATCCGTATGAAGCTCAGAGGCTTGTTTCGATAAATACTTCTTTACTCCTTTTCAGCATCTGGAGCTCTCTGTAAAAGAAATTAAATATCTACTTTTCTCATCATAGCTATTATTAATATTATTATCTATAATATACAAATATATTTATTTCGTCAATACAAAACTTTAAAAATACAGATTACACTAAAATTTAATTTAAATTTAATCTGTATTTTATTATAACTATTTAATGTTATGCCTATGCTCTTATACCTCTAACTGTAAAGTTTCCAAACTTTGAATGTACTATTGCAGTTAAATTATTACCCTCAATTTTTCCCTTAGCAGTATAAGCTATTTTCGTTATAAATTTTTTAAATTCTCCTGAGAACTCAAATTCATTACCATTTACGGTTCGCCCATAAAAAGTGCTAGTTACACCTTTAGCTTTTAAACTTCCACTAAGTCTATCTCCACTTACTATAAATTCTATTGTTCCTTTTTCTAATCCCATAGGAGTTTGCATTGAAATATAATATTTACCTTCCATTTTATCTCCTCCTTCAAATCTAAGTCACCTATACATATATATTCAAAATAATAACTTTTAGTCACAATATATTAAAATCTATTAACCTTTAACAAACTCTTATCTATATGAAGTATTTATTGCTTTTATTAACCAATTCGAATCTTTAAAGGTCATTAATACTCCACTACCTGGTACGTTTATTGAATATTTTTTCATCATCTTGAAATATTTGTATAAAATTTATACACTTCCTATGAATTGTATAAAAACTTATTGAAATTTGTGATATTACTTATATATATAAAAAGCTATCTCAAAACAATTAATTAATCTTGAGATAGCTCTTTATGTGTATTATTAAATTTAAAACTTTAGTTTATTCGTGTAATCCAAATCCACTTATTATTAATGTAGCCCAATCTTCACTTTCTTTTTCAATCCACTTATATTCTATATCGAGTTCTTTAAGCCAAGCATTAAGTCCATAACTTTTTTTGCTTACATTTGGAGACTTTCTTCCAAATATTTCTTTTATAGTCTCAAGTAATTCAGCTTGCTCTTCTTGACCAAGAGGTCTATCAATTACATTACTTATCTCTATACAGCATTGTGCATATGATGAATGATCTTCAAAATATAGCTCATTAGCAAGTCCTATTCTTTTCTCATTTAATTCTTTAATTACATCATTAATTTCATCAATATTTGATAAATACTTCTTGGCTACTCCCATAGAATCAATGTCATTATCTAGTCTATTTATTTGCTTTTCTAATCTTTCATATCTCATATATTTTTCTCACTTTACATATTTATTTTGTCATATACAGAGTTTGTATTTAATCAATAAAACTTCTTGTCTTATGTTGCATACTCATTTACATTTCTCTTAATGCCAATAATCTATTATAACATTAAAAATAATTGTTGCAATTAACTTCTTTCAATCTTAACTTTACTTCCACCTCTACCTGCTTCTGCTGGAGTAAGTACTAATTTTACTGGCACCCTATTTTTTATAGATTCTACGTGACTTATTATTCCTACCTTAAGCTTATCATTATGGATTTTCTCTAGGGAGCTCATAACTACTTCTAATAAATCATCATCTAGTGTTCCAAATCCTTCATCTAAGAAGAATAACTCTAACGGTGCTGTTCCTTTAAGCTGAATTTCTGAGGATAGTGCTAATGCTAATGCTAAGGACGTTAGAAAAGTCTCTCCTCCTGAAAGTGTAGAGGCATCCCTTGAGGCTCCTCCATTTTTATAGTCTCTTATTATAAATTTGCCCTGCCCATCTACTTCTAGTCCATAGGTTCCACTAGTAATATCCTTAAGCCTTTTAGAAGCTTCCATAGATACATATTTAAGTCTAGTAGCAGCTACAAACTCAACGAACTTTTTACCCTTAAATAGCTTTTCTAAATCATCAAGAAGAGCTAGTTTATGATCTAATTTTTCTTTTTTATCTAGCAATCCCTTTAACTCTACTAGCTTTTTCTTTATATGGTTAACTTCTTCTGAATATCTTATATTTACTTTCGTTAAAGCTTTTATTTCTTCTTCTTTTACAGCTTTTTCTTCTTGAATCTGCAGCCAAGCTTCTTTACTTACCTCTCTTCCATTTATCTTTATAAGTAAACTTTCAATAGCTCCGTTAACTTTATATACACTATTATTATATTCCTCTATAATTTTCTTTAAATTTTCAGTTTCTTCCTTAGATATTATACTCTCTTTAACCTGATCGCAACTTTCAAAGCTTTCCTTCTTTAAGACAGCTTCTAAATAGTTCTTCTCTTCAACTTCTCGTTTATCTAATTCTCTAACTTTACTTATCATATCTATTAAGGTTTCATTACAATTTTTAAACTCTTCCTCCATAAGCTCCTTTTTCTTTTCATAGCTATTAAAGGAATCTTCTATAGTTTTTATTTCTTCCTGAAGATGCATTAATAAATCCTTGAGATTATCCATATCTCCTACCTTAGCTTTTATTTGAAGCTCCTTCTCCTCTGCACTTTTTTCCTTTTCTATAAGGGCAGATTTTTCTTTAGCTAAGTTTTCTCTAAGAGAATTTAAACTTATCTGTATGGATTCCTTGTTATCTATTAAATCATCTAATGCCTTTCTATACTTTCTTATGTTCTTTTCTAACTCTTCTCTTTCTTTTTCTATACTTAATATTTCTTCATTTTTTTCTTGAAAATTTTCTACATTGATAGAAGTTTTTATGTTACTTATATCATTTTCTAAAGCACTGCAAGATAGAGTGTTTTTATCATATTCTAGCTCTACATCCTTATATTGCTTTTCCTTTTCTTCTACTACTGATTTTATAATATTTCTTTTACCTTCTAAGGATAGTTTTTCTTCTTTTAAAACCTTTATAAAATTATCTAGGACTTCTCTATCTTTGTTATACTTTGATAACTCTTTATCTAGTACTTTAAATCTATCTTCTAATATTACTAGATTTCCAACTTTAAAATCATCGCCTAAAGCTATTATTTCTAATTCTTTAGCCTTAATATTTTCTTCTAAATTTAAGGTTTTCGTATTATCCCTAGTAATATTCATTTCTATTTCCTTAAGGTGGCTTTCAAATTGATACAATTTTTCATTTTTTTCATTTATATCTAGGATTTCTATATGCCTTATATTCTCAACATGATGCTCCAAGGAACCACAAACAGGACAAGGCTCTCCCTTATTTAAATTTTCTCTAAGCTCACTTGCTAAGGTCTCAACTTGCAAATCTAATATTTCTGTCTTTAAACCTTTAATAGTTTCATCTATACTAGCCTTGGTTTCCTGATACTTACTTACGGCTTCCCTTAATTTTTTTATAATTTCTTCTGAGTTCTTAATATCTTCAGTTGCAAGGTTGTGCTTTCTAGCCTTTTCTCCCTCATCAGATATCCTTCTTTGAAGATTTAAAAGGTCAGTAGGTTCTCCTGGACAAGTATTAATTAGATTTTCTAACTCCTCTTCCTTCTCCTTAAGCAATGCTTCCTTTTTATTAAGTTCTTCTGTGAGTAAGCCTTCTTTTATGCGTTCTTCTTCTATAAACTTTTTTAGTTTTGTTAAAGTTAGCTTATCTTTATCTACTAAAGTTTTTAAGTCCACATACCTTTCATTAAGTCTAATGCCCCTTTGAACTTTTTCCTTTAACTCACTATCTATCTTAAGGGCTTGAAACTTCTCCTCTGTTTCTTTTATTACATTTCCGCCCTTAAGAATTCTTTCACCTAAAATATTTATTTCTCCCTGTGCTTTCTGTTCCTGCTCCTTTAAACTTTTAACACTTTCCTTTAATTCGTTAATGCTAACTCTTAAAGCATCTAAGTTTTTCTTTTCTATTAAAGAATCCTTAACCTTTTCTTCTTTTACTTTTAAATCAGGTAATTCTTTATCTTTTTTATTTCTCCAAAAATCCCACTTACTTTGTAGTTCATCTTTTTCTACCTTTAATTTTTCATATTGAAGATTTAAGGTATTTTCCTTTTCCTTTGAAGCTTTTAAATCCCTTAGGGTATTTTCATAGTTTTCCACATAAGGTAAAACCCTAGCTGCACCTTCACCAATTTTTAGTTTTTCCTTATACCCTTCTATTTCTTGGGCTTTTCCCATTAGATTTTCTTTCTTTTCCTCATAGGCTTTAATATCTAAGATTAACTTCCAAACTTCTTCTTTTTCCTTGAAATCTGCTTCTAACTTTTTAAGTTCCTCATTACCTTTTATTAATTTATCTGTTGAATTTTTTAGTTCATCCTCTTTTTCTTTTAATGTATCATCATTGATATTTTCATAGCCTTTAAGCTCACCAGATAGCTCCGTGTATTTATTTTCTTCCTTAGCTATCTCAGCCTTAAGCTTACCTGAAAGATTATCACCATACTTTTGTAAATTAAATAATCTCTCTAGCATATCTCTTCTAGCTCTACCTTCTAGCTTTAAGAACTCACTAAACTTTCCTTGTGGTAAAACCACAGTTCTAGTAAAATCATCTAAACTTAATCCTATAATCTCTCTACAAGCTGTAGTTACTTCCTTTACTTTATCTGCTAATATTATAGGCTCCTCTGAAGTTATATCTATTATCTTACATTTTCCTGATATCGGATTACCAGTTTTCTTATCCCTTTTAAATTCTCTATCTACCATATATCTCTTAGGCTTTACTCCTGAAATTTGAAAGGTATAACTTAAAGCTAAGCTATCACAATTAGTATTTATAAAGTTCGAGCTTTTTCTTGAAACCTCTCCATATAAAGATAGAGTTATTCCATCTAATACTGTAGACTTTCCACTACCAGTAGGTCCAAATATACCAAAAAACCCTTGCTCTGTAAGCTTTTCAAAATCTATAAATTGCTCTTCATTAAAGCTATTTAATCCCTTAATTTTAAGGCTAATTGGTTTCATTATCTTCACCTCCCTCTTCTGAAATTATAGACATAAGTAAATCGACCACTTCATCCTCTGCATCTACTCCTCTTTCTCTTTTATAAAAATCCTTAAATATCTCTTCAAATGATTTTTCAGAAAGACTCCTAGCATTTTCATCCGCTTCCTCCACACCTATAATCTTAGGCATAATTTCTAATATATCTCTTTTTAATGTCTTCATTTTCTTTATTTCATCTTCATTTATATATCTATCTGTAGAAATTTCAAGATAAACCCAACAATCTCTATCCTTATTTTCCTCACACTTTAATATAGCTTCCTCTACCCCATTGCATTTCCAAACCTCAATAGGCTTATAAACCTTTATTTCCACTTCTTCTATAACACTATCCTCTCCAGGCTTTACATCTACAATAAAACACTTATTTTTAAAACTGATTTCCTTTTTATTATAGTGAAGAGGAGAACCTGAATATCGTGCTCTTTTATTAGTTCCAGGAACTATTTGAGGCTTATGCACATGGCCAAGGGCTATATATTGAGCTGACTTTGGAAAACAACTTCCATTTACTATGTAGCTTCCACCTAGTTGAATGCTTCTCTCTGAGCCACTTTCCTCACTACCCATGGCAAAGAGATGTGATACAACTAAGTTTATAGTATCATTTCTATAATAGCTTTCTAATGAGTGAAACAATTCATGTATTCTATCGCTATAAGATATTAACTTTTCTTCTTCGCTTTCCATACCACTATATAATATCTCATTTAATCTTTTTTCACTTGGATATGGCACTGTTAATATAACTGCTCTTTCTCCATTAACTTCAATTTCAATGAATCCTTCCCCTGATTCAACAATTTTATGCTTACCATAAATTCCTGGTTGAACTACAGTTTTAGGAGTTCCCACCATGATTATTCCATGATCCATAGCTAAAGGTCCTGCTGCTACTAATCTCTCTGGATTATCATGATTTCCTGAAATTACAAGGGTCAACCTTTCTCCATTCCTAGAAAGTCTCTTTAAGGTATCATAAAACATTTTTTCAGCTCTAGCTGGTGGGTTGCTTGTATCATAAACATCTCCTGCAATGATAACTAAATCTATATTATTTTCTTCTACTATATTTACAAAATCCTTTAAAAACTCTTCTTGTTCGTCCATTCTACTTTGACCTTCTAAACTTTTCCCTAGATGCCAATCCCCAGTATGAAGTATTCTCACCTTAATTCCTCCTTCATTAATCTAAATCTATTTCTTTAAATCCTCTAAAATCTTCATCATTAAATTCCATAACAATAATCCAAGGCATAATGCTCTTTATTCTATTAAATTCATTATATCCAAAATTTTCATCATAATGGTTCAATATAGTGCTTAAAGCTGTACCATGAGTTCCTATTACTACATTTTTGTCTTTATTCTCATCTAATATCTCTTTTAATGCTTTTATATTTCTCTCTTGTACCTGTCTAAGACATTCTCCTTTAGAGAGCTTGTACTCAAAATCCTCCCATTGACATTTTGCAAAACTATTAAAATCATCTATCCATTGATCCGTAATAGTCCTCTCTCTTAAATCCTCTTTAGTTGCTACCTTTAAGTTTAATATATCAGCCAGCTCTTTAACTGTATCTATTGCACGTTTATATGGACTTGAATAAATAACATGTATTTGTTTGCTCATTAATACTTCTGCTATTCTTTTACTATCTTCTAATCCTTTATTCGTTAATGGTCTTATCAAATCCTCATGAATTGAAAAGTCAGGCTCACAATGTCTTACAAAATATATATTTGTCATTTTCCCCTACCCCTTATTAATTAATTTTAATTCTATATTACCTTATCTCATATTATACCTTAAGTTATTTTATAGTATCATCTATAATTAAAAAACTCATTAGTATTTTGTAAATTCCATGGTTAAAGTAAAAAGCTAGAGATTAAAATAATTAATCTCTAGCTCTAAGCTCATTGAAACACTTTATTCTTCTAAACCATAGAATAATTCTATTACATCTCTATCTGGTTTTTTCCCAATATAACTTCCCATTAAGAATGTAACTATAGCTACCACAAGGGCTGGCACTATAGGTTGAACTCCCATTGGCGCAAACTTTGTGATATAGAATATTATAAAGGAACCAACACCACATATCATAGATACTATAGCTCCCATAGCATTAGCTCTTTTCCAATATAAACCAAAAACTACTGGACAAAAGAAAGCGGCCTCTAAACCTCCAAAGGCAAATAGATTAATAAAAGTAAGTAAGTCTGGAGGTTGTATTGCAAGAATAAATACTATGAATCCAATAATTGCTGTAGACCATAGACTCATTTTTGATATTTTCTTTTCAAAATCTCTGCCTTCTTTTACATCACTACTTTTCATAATGTAGTTCATATATATGTCCTTTATAATTGCAGCAGAAGACAAAATTAACATAGAAGACACTGTTGACATAACTGCTGCAAGAGGTGCTGCAAGAAATATTCCAGCAGCTACAGGATGCATAATATTAATAACTAGGGTTGGAATAACAGTATCTGAATTTGCAATTCCTGTTGGAAGAATTGCTGCAGAAAGTACTCCTGCTAAAAGCATTCCAAACATCAGAATGAAGAAAACTACTGTTCCATAAATCATAGCATCATGCATAGACTTACTATTCTTAAATCCCATAGCTCTAACTGTATTTTGCGGAAGACCAAGGGTTCCGACTCCTACTAATACCCAAAAGGACATTATATATCCTTTACTAAAATGTTCTCCAGATAAAGGGGTACTCCACACTGGATTAACTTCATTTAAAGTGGCTGAAATAGTATCCATTCCGCCACCAACCTTTATAATGGAGTAAATAATCAGTCCTGTACCTATTATCATTATAATTCCTTGAATGGTATCAGTAATTACTACTGCTTTAAAGCCTCCAATGGTAGTATATATAATTACTATTGTACCAAATAAAATTAGTCCTACCAAATAAGAATATCCTGTAATAGATTGGAATAGTACAGCTCCTCCAATAAATTGTGCCACCATAGTTACAATGAAAAATACAACTAAAGCAATAGATGCCATTATAACTACTGTTGGTGATTTATATCTTTTGTATAAATAATCAGTAACCGTTACAGCATTAATTTTTCTTGATATTATAGCTAGTTTTTTTCCTAAGATTCCTAGGGTTAAAAATGCTGTTGGAACTTGAGTTACTGCTACAAATACCCAGCTTAATCCTACAGAATATGCAATTCCTGGTCCACCAATAAAACTACTAGCACTGGTATAAGTTGCTATTAGTGTCATGGCAAGAACAAACCCTCCCATAGATCTGCCACCTATGAAGTAATTATTTATAAATCCATTTTTAGCATTTTCTCTCGATGCATTTTTGCTAATCCAAACTCCTACAAATAAGTTTAATGCTAAATAAAGTATAATTGGTATTACGATTAACATTTTTTCCATAGCACATTCCCCACTTTATTTTTCCTCATTGTTATTCTTTTGATTCTCATCATTTTCTAAGTCTATATCTACAAATAAGTATTTCACAGTAAATGTTACTGCTACAATAAGTATTATTGGTCCCACAAAACTACTTAATACAAACCATAGCGGAAGTCCCATTACATATTTATAACTAGATGGATCTCCACTTCCTAAGCCAAAGCCAGTAACATACCACCAAATAAAATAAAGTATATACAAAATAATAGAAATGATAGCTTCTTTATTAATTTGTCGATTCTTAGCTTTTTCTGATAACTTCATCATCTTACTCCTCTTGATTTCAACATAAATAAATTTCTTAGAGCCCTGCTCTTTACTAATAAGCTCCTCATTTTAACAACATAGTAATATTATCACGTCATCATAGAGTTCACAATGGTTTTCATAATTTATTTTCCTCTAATATAGCATTTTAACTTAAATAAATATAATTTTTTCAAAGAAATATAAATCTTTTTAAATAAAATATAAAAAAACTATTGCATAATTATAACTTATAGTTGTATAATTATGCAATGGTGTTATATTATTATACATAAGGGGGATAAAATAATGAAAAAAAGTATGTTAAAGAAAATTTTCACACTAGCTATGGTAGGAACTATGTCACTATCTTTGATGGCGTGTGGTAATAAAGAAAAAGTAGACTTGCTATCCAAAATAAAGGAAGAAGGAAAATTAAAAGTAGGTATGAGTGTTGATTACGCACCTTACGAATTTTTTATCATGGAAAATGGTGAAAAGAAAATGGTTGGTCTAGATATAGATTTAATAAGTGAAATAGCTAAAGACTTAGGTGTAGAATATGAAATTCAAGAAATGGAATTTAGCACAATTTGTGATGCTACAAGAAATGGAATAATTGATTTAGGAGTATCTGGACTATCTCCTGATGAAGAAAGAAAAGAAATTGTAGATTTCTCAAATATATATTTTAAAGCAGAACAAGGAATATTGATAAACAAAAATAGTGCAGATACTATTAAAAGCATTGATGATTTAAAGGGTAAAAAAGTAGGAGCTCAAAATGGTTCTATACAAGGTACTATAGCTCAAGGAATTGAAAATGCTGATGTTAAGTTATTATCAGAAGTTCCAACTTTAGTTCAAGATTTAATAGCTGGAAATTTAGATGCAGTAATAGTTGAGCTTCCAGTAGCAGATATACAAGCTACCGTTCATGATGAATTGGCTGTTGCCAAAGAAAAAA
>Ga0213825_1000574_pt1 | contig 26779 bp, 23 predicted proteins | sample MC6MC0900MG_FD_179896 | JGI IMG/M metagenome (GOLD analysis project Ga0213825, IMG submission 179896) | Enriched soil aggregate microbial communities from Iowa State University, Ames, United States - MC6-MC0900-MG | ecosystem: Environmental > Terrestrial > Soil > Unclassified | place: USA: Iowa... | reverse complement strand
TCGATGTCTTTAAAGGGATTAAAAGCTCGAATGTATTTAATTATGCCATCTATCATAAAGCAAGTAACCTTTTTGTCGATCAGTTTAATGCAAATGGTAGTAGCGAACTGCTAGCAACTAGAAATTTAAATCAATTTCAATTAACACAACCGCTGATAGCCGGAAATCGATTTTTCAGTTATACGTTGCACTACGGCAAGCAACTTGAGCAAATACAAAAATTAATTACTAAGGTTCACGCTAAAGAAGAAATCCCCAAAAATGGCTCTGGCAATCTATATATCAGACAGCTATATGAATGTGCGTTATTGTTTTTTTCAGATCGTTTTGGCTTGGAAAGCTTAACGGAAGGAGTCAGACAGCATCTATATTCATGGTGCTATTCATTAAGACTGACGATGGAATCTGTGCGTCTGCAAACAATTAATAAATATGCTAGAGGAGAACATGATCGATTAAATAATGGTTTAAAGCTTTTTTCAATAATTAGTGAAATGAATCATCCTGAAGAATTAAAGCTGATTGTTTTGCAAAAACCGAATTTTGATAATAAAAATAAAGAGAAGTACAAAGAGGTGTACACTTTACTTTGTAAATGGAATAGGTGGTAGGCAGTGGATAAAAATTTAAAAGTCATACCGGTATCAAGCATTTTTGCCAATAGCAGTTACATCGTGCCGATTTATCAGCGAAACTATGCTTGGGGAGAAATGCAAATTGAACAACTAATAGAAGATATTTTAGGTTCTAGCAAAGACTATTTTCTTGGCAATCTTATTGTCAATCAGAAGGATAATCATGTTTATGAAGTAATTGATGGACAACAACGTTTGACAACATTATTCCTCTTAGAAAATTATCTCGGCATAAAGTTTGCGCATGATGCGTTAAAATTTGAGGCACGTGATAAGTCAAATCGTACACTTACTATGTTAAACAAAGGCGATAATGAAGAATTGTTGGAGGAGTTATCTTCAAGTGAAATTTTAAACGGCTATCAAATCATTCAAAACTATTTTCAAACGAGAAAAATAGACAAAAATGAGTTGAGTAAAAAACTAGAAAACGTTTTTCTTGTACGTGTACAAGTGCCACAAGATATTGATTTAAATCATTACTTTGAAATTATGAATACTCGTGGAGAGCAATTGGAGCTTCATGAAATTGCAAAAGCAAAGTTTCTAGAAGTTTTGGAGACAAAACACGATAAAAAAACGGCAGCATTGATTTGGGATAAGTGCGCGGATATGGACTCGTATATCCAAATGAATTTTGATTCCACTGTTAGAAAGGTACTTTTTACAAACGATTGGACGAGCCTTAAGAATAGCATGAACAATTTTGATTCTATTAAGACGACCGTTCCAACTGATGAAGATGACAATACAGCAGTTCCGCTAATTGATATTTTAAAAGAAGGTGAACTTCGTCATACTTCAGGTAGTAATGATGAGGTAGAGAAAGAACGTTTTGAATCAACGATTTCATTTCCTAATTTTTTACTGCAAGTAAATGCTGTTATCGCTAAGTTAGCAGAAGAAGATTCAACACTTGATGATAAACACTTTTTAGATAATTTATCTTGGGCATGGGCTGATGCAGAGAAAGCGAAGATCTTCTTATACCATATGCTGAAATGTCGTGTGCTGTTTGATAAATATATATTAAAACGAGAATATGCGAAAACCTATAAGGAAGAGGGAAGATGGTCCTTACTACGTTTGGAGAAATATAGTGATCACAGTGGAGCTAAATCTAAACCCAAATATGTAGGCACTTTTGGCGATGACGATAGTCAAAACAATAAACAAATCAGAACGCTGCAATCGTGCTTACGTATAACCTATACATCCCCTAAAACAATGCATTGGATTTCATTAGTTTTAACAAAGTTATTAGCAGATGAATCATGTAATATGATTAAAATTCTTGAAGACTACAGCACGACAAAAATTAAGAAATCAGAATTTGAACAGCGTAGTGGATTTGGCTTTGAACGAATCGTCTTTACGTACCTTGATTATTTATTATACCGAGATGGATATTCTTATTTGAATAAACAGCTTATCCAGCCAATGCGCGACGATTGGCAATTTCAATTTAGAAGTTCCATCGAACATTTCTATCCACAAAATCCAGCAGAGGGGAAAATTTGGGATCCTAAGGACCTCCATGGGTTCGGCAACCTAGCTTTAATTACAGTATCAGGAAACTCGAGATTTTCAAATATATCACCAGAGGGCAAAATAACCAGCACATTCGAAAAAGTCATTAACCAAAGTTTAAAATTAAAAATTATGAGCGAATTAGTTAATCTTGATGATAATAAATGGAACGAACAAAAAGCAAGAGAACATAAAGAGGAAATGTTTAAGATTTTAAGGGCTAGTATGAATGGATGAAGTGGATACTGTGAACAATTAAAACATTTTTGCAAAGATGAATATAATAAAGAGGATAGGAGGATATCCGATGAAACAAAAGAAATCTTTAAAGTTTAAAATTTTCACTGGAATTTTTGCTTTGCTAATATTGCTTGTTGCGGGATTTTTTATTTACGTAAGTTCTTACTATAAGGCCAGTTCGTTGGCATTGGATAGTTTAAAATCTGATGCGCTCGTCAATGTAGAAGAAAATGGTGATATTTTATTTGAACCCGTATCGAATGCTAAAAATGTCGGTTTTATTTTTTACCCAGGCGCAAAGGTAGAAGCTTCCGCATATGCACCTTTAGCTAAAGAGATAGCAGCAAAAGGGTATACCGTTAGTATTGCGAAAATGAGCTTTAACTTAGCCATTTTTTCACCGAATAAAGCAGACAGTATAATAAGTAACCATAAAGAAATTGATACGTGGGTAATCGGAGGCCATTCTTTAGGGGGGGTCATGGCAGCAGATTACGCACTAAAAAATGATAAAATAAAAGGTTTAGTACTACTAGCATCCTATCCTCAAGCAAAAACCAATCTAAGTAGTCAACCATTAAAAGTGTTATCACTATGGGGAAGCAATGATAAAGTTGCTGACTTAACCAAAGTAAAAGATGCTCAAAAGGTTATGCCAAGTGACGCACAATTTATCGAACTAAACGGTGGCAACCATGGAGGCTTTGGCGATTATGGACATCAAAAAGGTGACGGTGAATCTTCTATAACAAACAAACAGCAGATGATGGAAACATCACAGTATATTGTTGAAATGTTGGATAGTTTGGATCGGGAATAAATTGAAAAAAGAACTGCACCCCAAACATTGGAGGTGCAGTTTTTTATGGTCAAGAAATGTGCGGAACAAGCTTTTGAGCGTTAGGTGACAGGTTTCAAAATAACTATGGCTAGTGTGTTCGAAAAGGGCAATTCGTATATATTCGCAAGTAAGAGTAGAAGTAATAAAAAGCCACTTTTTCGGTAAGCTTGAAAAAAATATTACTCTACAATAAATCTTTAATTTGTTCAAAAATATATTCTTTACTCAACCACCAAGCTTGTTTTGTCATATAATCTTCCGTAAAATTATCTTTTTCATCTTCTGGTCGATTTATCCATTTTGCTGGGTGAGGTAATTTCCTAGAATTATTTAATAATTTCCTTTTTGGTACCCCTTTAACTACTATGTCTTTATAGTATTTTAATTTGTATTGAGCAACTTCAGCATCTGGACGAAGATGTAAAATTTCTTTCAGAGATGGTTTGATAAAATTATTGTTTATTCTGATTTTATTATTCCTATTTTTTGTAAAAGTAAGTTCAACACCACTTTTTAGTTTTTTAACATCCGTTTGCCAAACTTTTTTCACTGGTCCATCTAGGTCAGAGGGTGACATACTCCAAAATTTAGCACCTATTAAAGTGATTTTTTCAGGTTTTGTTTCGTACGAGTTACTTCCATTTTTCTTAACATTAATATCATTAAAAACTAGCAACAAAAATTTTTGACTATCTAAAAAATCATACACCTTAGACTCTTCCCAAGACTCATTTACAAGTTCTATAAATGAGGGAATTCCCATAAATTTAAAATGCTCTTTTGCTTGCCCATTTCTTAAAGTAACGGTTTTTAAACGAATTTCTGCTTTTTCGATTTCTTCAGATGTGACCTCTTCTATAGTGGTTGGTAAATTAAGAATTTTTCGGATTATCATGTTATTAATATTTTTTTGTGTCTGACTCTTACCTACTTTTATATCAAGCTCATGGATCAATTCACTTTGTTTCATACCATAATAGGGAGCAAAACGGGAGAGAATAATTTCTTCAAGGGTTTTCTTTTCTAACTCCCTAACATCTTTCACAATACTATTAATGGCTTCGGTATGGTCATGACCAATAATATGATTATTTATGAGTTTATTAATAAATTTTGCTTTAAATGAATAGGCTCTAGGTTTCGCAGGAACATTTGTATTTTTCTGTTTTGTAAAATCATCACTAGTTGCTGACTTAGTACATGCTCCTAGATAATTTGTAAGCCCTTCTGATAATTGTTCAGCTTTATCAGAGTTAATATACTCAGATATTTTTATCCAGTCTTGTTTAATGATTTCTAAATCTTTCTCAGGTATTTCTATTACAGTATCTTTAGACAAGCCAAAATCTTTTAACTCCGTCATTGAAAGTAGATTTGCATATAATACTTGGAACTGTGTCTTATCTTCAATAATTTGTCCACTAGAAATTTTTTTCTTATGCGAGACATCTCGTCTATAATATTGAATTAATTCAATTAGTTTATTCTTATGCCAAAAAGAACTTTGCTCAAATGTTTTACCATATTCATTTTGGTAATTAATCATATTTAAAACTAGTCTCTCCCCAGCAATTAATTTAGTGACCTTTTTCTTTTTTACATGCTTATCTAGGGGAGTAACTTTTAGTTCTACTCCAGCTTTCGGGAAATCTGGTTCAGCATTGTTGTCTGCTGGATGGTTAAACCAAATCTGCTCGATTACATTGCCTGGATATGATTTATTTTTCACGTTCTTAGTGCCCTTCACATCGATTTCTCCAAGTGTTTTGCCAACTGCTTCTAATGCTCTTGTGTGTACTTTCTCTTTTGTATCATATACACTACTCAAAATCATTTCACTCCTCTAATATAACGAACTGTATTTAATTAATATAGTATTTTTTAATACAATGCATTTAGTCTCTAATTCTAGGATACAACTGATACTCTTACTGGGCTCAATTAGTATTGTTATAAAAATATTTTTAAAGCTGAAATATGTTATTAAATTACATGTGGTGCAGTTTGCAACCACGTAATCACTCTAAGTTATTTCTGAAATAGTTGATCTTATAAAAATCGTGGTGTACGATTGAATTAAAGGCAGGTGATTCAATGAGTACCCCGAGAATAGAAAATATACTAGTGACACTAGTCATTGCAATGATAGTTCAAATATTTGCTGATGAGATTACATATTTTGCTTTGATTGTTAAAGCGAATATGATTAATTATCTAATGCTAATTGGAATGAGTATAATTATTGGATTATTAATTTATAAACGTAAATAGAGACTATATCGGTGTATCCCTGTGTCATTAAAAAAGTAAGCGTAGCAAATAATAGCTACGCTTATTCGTATTATTCCAACACTTTAGTATTAAAGTATTTCAGTATCTACTGTTTCAATTCCTCATTCAAAATACTAAGAATATAAGTGTTATTCAACCAAAAACTCTGTTTCGTCATAATGCGCCCATCTGGTAAGGCGTCTCCATAAACAGAGTTACTTCCAATGACTTCGCCAGTTTCAAATACGTAATAACGTTCTGTAGTATGCGGGCGAATATGAATGATGCGATTATCGCTTTTCTTTGGAAAATTGTTTTTTACTTCAAAGTTGATACCGTCTTTTTTGTATTTTTTATATAATAAAGGGCCGTCTTGCGTTATTTTTTGAATACTTTCCCATCCTTCTCGTGCTTCTTCTAAATCTTCATAAGGCATATTCCAAAGTTGGCAGCCTTTTAACACGTAGTCATTCCCTAACTTTTTGTATACAACAAATAAATAACGTTTTGAACTTAAGTCATTATAAAAAGAAGATTCTTCCCATTCTTCGTTTACCAGTTCATTAAATTTAAAAGAAGGGAATGAAATGCTTTCAACCATTTTTCCGTTCTCTTCAATTCGGATAGCCTTTACTTCAATATTTGCCTTAATAAACTCTTCAGCACGATTCGATTTTATACCCAACATGCGATAGGCTAATGAACTATAGAAATTTTTGGAACCTGGTATTACATTAAATTCGTTACTAAGTTGAGTGCTTGTTTTTCCTTTATGATCATTTATTGTATTAACAATTAGATTTTCGAATGTTTGGCTGTCAGATTGATTTACATTAGCCAAAATAGACTCATATGTATTAACTTGTTTAAGCACATAATTATTAAACATGTAAGTCATGTAAGACTGTTTAAAGCAAAAAGCGCGTTTTGGTGCTTTAATATCAGGTGCGTAATATTCTTGTGGAACTAAGCTTTTACTAGCAGTAGATCCTTTTGTACAGGCCCCTAAATACATCGTTTCACCTTCTGATAATTCATGAGCTCGACCTTCTCTTACTTTTGAAATGATTTTCTCATAATCTTGTTGAATGATTTTTAAATCTTCTTCAGGGGGAGAAAAAAGTGTTACAAAATTGATAGGGTAGTCAACTCTTTGTAAATCACGATTCCTTAAGTAATGAATTAACAATGTTAAACGAAATTTGCTATATGCATGAGATTTAAAAAAGTCTTCTTCTATAGGCTTTGTGTAGCTAATCATCGTAATTACTAAACGTTCTCCTGCTGAATATCCTCCTTTTTTTCCAATTTCATAGGGAGCAACCTTTAGTTCTACACCAGCTTTTGGAAAATCGGGCTCTTGATCGCTATTTATCTCATATTCAAAGTGGTACTTCTCAATTAGATGGCCCATTCCACCTTTATATCTTGGATTATTAACTTTTTCAATCGTTTCTTGTTTTAAAACTTCATCGATTGCTGCGTTATTTATAACATCAAAAAATGTTTGACCGATAAGCAGTTCAGCGTGTTCTTTAATACTTATTGGATTTGTATCATCATATTTCAAGATAGCAATACCCCCATAATTTAGGTTGTTTAATTAAATATAGCGTAAATACTTCAATAAAAATACAATAATTTAATCACTTAGAAAAACTTAAAAGTTGATCTTTTGGTCTACATGATTTATAATACGAATATGTAGAAAGGGAGTTCGTATTTTATGAATAAAAACCTAAATGTTGTGGAATTATTCGCAGGTGTTGGTGGTTTTCGTCTTGGTTTAGAAAAGGTAGACAAAGAATTTTTTCAAACAGTATGGGCCAATCAATGGGAGCCTTCTAAAAAGGCCCAGGATGCTTATGATTGTTATATAAGTCACTTTACTGAAGGTGAAGCAAGTAATGAGGATATTACAACTGTAGCTGATAGTAAGTTCAGTTCGTTACACATAGATTTATTAGTTGGTGGTTTTCCATGCCAAGATTACAGCGTGAGTCGTTCATTGAATAATGAACAGGGCATAAACGGTAAAAAGGGCGTACTGTTTTGGGAGATTAAACGTGTTCTTGAAAACAGTCATCCGAAATATGTTTTACTTGAAAATGTAGATCGTCTGATTAAATCTCCATCGAAGCAACGTGGACGAGATTTCGCCATTATGTTGGCTGTATTCCGTGATTTGGATTATATTGTTGAGTGGCGCGTTATCAATGCGAGTGAATATGGAAATGCACAACGTCGACGTAGAGTTTTCATTTTTGCCTATAAAAAAAATCTTGGATTTGCTCAGGAGCAGAAGAAATTAGCTAAAGAAGATATTTTATTTAAAGAAGGTTTCTTTGCACGTACGTTTCCTGTAAATAGTGAACCCTATCAAAATCGACGTGCATCTGTGGAATTACCAAGAGATATTGTTGAGATTTCGGATAATTTTTCATTTGGTTTCCATACAGCGGGTATTATGATTGAAGGTCATATTTATACTGTTCAACCGGTACCAATTTTAAATGTTCCTATTCCATTAAAGGATATTTTGCTTCCGGAAGAACTGATTGATGAAGAATATTATTTAAATGAAGCAGCCATTGAAAAGTTTAGTTATTTACGCGGCCCTAAAAAAATTGAACGGACTTCCGCTGAAGGTCATAAATATATTTACTCCGAGGGTGGTATGTCGCCTACAGATGATTTAGAATTACCTGGACGAACTATGCTGACAAGCGAAGGTACTGTTAATCGTAGTTCACATATAGTCGAAGTTAATGGTCGTAAACGTTTTTTAACCCCGCTTGAATGCGAGCGTTTAAATGGCTTTGATGATAACTGGACTGAAGGCATGCCTAAACGAATGCGCTACTTCTGTATGGGGAATGCTCTTGTAGTCGATTTAATTACAGATATGGGTAAAAAAATCATGGAGATTGATTTACTAGAGCAAGAAAATGCTACGCAAATAACGTTAGGGATTTAATACACAGAGTTTACTCTGTGTATTTTTTATGCTTTTCAACACACACTCCTCTCAACCTAAGCTATACTTATACTGAAAGCAAGCGAATGGAGCTGGATAATACGTGTTAAAAAAACAAATCGAATCATTTATAAATGAAGAAGCGAATAGTCAATTAATCGATATAGAAAAGTCGTATGCTCAAAAGCATGCATTGTTAAATGAGGAAACAACGGTAGAGACAATACCTTTACAATTTCAGGTGATTGAACGTTGTCTGAAAGAAACAGAAGAATTAATAGCAGAAGAAACAGCGTCGTTTTTAACAACGCCTGTGCACTATTTAAAAGAGCATATTAAAGAATTTATGTATGTTGCATCTGAGCGTTTTGATGTAATACGCGTGGATTCGTTTGCGCTTGAATTTGACGAGGCGTTTGGTGTCTATAGTGCGATGTTTGGACTGCGCTTGCAAAAGAAATACGGTGAGTTTTTACATTCGTATTGTAAAGCGCAATTGCACCATGACAAAATGACGTATAGTGCGGCGTTTTCTGGAGAAGATGGTCTGTGGGAAGTGAATCTTGCGTTAGATGCGTTGGATGGATTTAATGAGCAGCAGTCGTTTGACGAAGTGCTAGCACAATTATATTCCCTAGTATTTGGGCTTCTTGAGGAGCTTGAAGCGACTATCTGATAGAACGCCTAAGGGTTGCGGCTTACGGTGTGCTTTAGTGGAATCGCCACAAAAAGCATGCGAATCGCCCGTAAACTTGGAGTAATCGCCACAAAAAGCATGCGAATCGCCACCAAAACTAGATAAATCGCCACAAAACCCGCGGAAAGCACCGCCGCAGCAAACATCAACCGCAATAGCAAAAAGTGTTAGCTTGATCGCCATCAAGCTAACACTTTTTCTCGTTTATTAAGAAACCGTCTCCTCAACAACGACCATTTCCTGCGCAATAACTGCCGGAGCAGGTGCTTTTTTCGCTTTCGGAATTAAGAAGCATAACAATAGAATCGTAGCGAATAAAGCCATCGCAATGTAGGCGATCGAATGGACAGCGGATGTAAGGCCAGCTGCATTGGCTGTTGTATAGATGGACTCGAATGATACGCCCAACGTAGCAAGCTGTTCGGCTAAGGCACTATTGTCCACGGTGCCTGTTTGGCCGGCTGCTAGTAGTGCTGCCGAATGTTCGCTTGCAATGCCGGCTTCGGTTGCGGAAGCGAGTAATGTTTCTTTAAATGCCGCATCTTTAAAAATAGAAAATAGGACAATCCCTGAAACAGAGCCTAGTGGTGTGCCGAAATCTCGGATAAATGAAAAGAGGCCCGCACCTGCTGCTAGTTTTTCTTTTGGTACTTCGTTTAAGGCAAATTTCATTAAGATTGGTGTGTTGGCACCGGATACGAAACCAAGGCAAACAGCTAATGCCGCAATAATATTAAATGGCATCGATGAGTCTAGCATTGTAAAGATAAACATAATAATCGTTGGGATAAAGAAAATCGCAATTAAAATCGAACGACCATTAATTTTATCTGATAAGCGTCCTACGATTAAGCCGCCGATGGAGGAGGCGCCGTAAAGGAACATGTAAAATAGTCCTGTTTGGGAGGCATCTCCACCTGGACGTGATGTGATAAAGAAATTCATGCAATAAATAAATAGCATAAAGGTTGCGACAATCAGTAAGTTAATGCCGACTGCCATACTAAAGCGTTTAATTTTTAATAATGACAGTTCGACTAGTGGATTGTGAATACGATTTTCACAAATCCATAACAGTGTAAGTGCCACGATCCCGACAATTAACGTAATGATTGTATACGGTGAAAAGAAGCCGAATGTTTTGCCGATTGTGGACACGGATAACAGTGTTGCTGATGTAACAAAGATAAGGATAAGACCGATGAAATCAAAAGATGTTTGTTTTTCTCCCTTTGATTCTTCGACGAATAGTAAGACAACAATTAAGCCAAGGACAGCCAATATAGCACTTAACCAATAAGTAATTTGCCAGCCATATTGTAAAATCAAATAGCCGGCAATGGCCGCACCTGACATGGCCGCGATAGCTTGTACGGATGAAAAAATGCCCGATGCCATGCCGCGTTTTTCAGGTGGGAAAATAACACCGATATAAGCAATTGCTATTGGTAAAATAAAGCCAACTGCCACCCCTTGGAATACCCGAGCAATAAGGAACACTGTGAAATCTGGCGCTATCGCAGCGGCCACTTCTGAAATAGCGAAAATGACCATGCCGATAATCAACATCTTTTTTCGACCATATTGATCGGCCAATCGACCAACAATCGGATACAGTGTTGCGGAAGCAACGTAAAATGTCAGTAAAATTAAACCGGCTAAATAGGTTGGCAGTTCGAAATGTTGTGAAATTACCGGAATGGCCGGTGCCTGAAATGCCATTGCCTCAATCGCAACAAATGCCCCAAAAACTAATGCTAAAAATTGAACCCATTGTGAACGTGTAACCTTTGCTTCTTGTGGTTTGCTTTCTGTACTTGCCATTTGCCATCATCCCCCTTAATGATAATCAAGCGTTAATAATCCAATGCCTCTCCTTCTTCTTGAATTTATTAAGCCTCATTATAAGAGATATAATTTTCGCATTTCAATCCACAAAATCTATAAAAATGTCGTAAAAACAACAAAGTCTTGTACTTTGATGGTTTTTTATTAGCGTTTCGACAAAATTCGATGTTTAACGATTTAATTACTGACAAAGCATGTTACATTCGAATAGTTTTGTCGTTTCTTGCGCAATAAATTGTGCGGAATATTGATAATAGGTTTCCACACTCCAATGATAAATCATGCCTGTAATTACGGATGCATAATAGGTTGCCGCAATTTGTGGTGCTGGCATTTTATCTTGTACTAACGCAATAAATTGGTTGTAGATTTCAGAAGAAAGCCTTTTCATAAATGAATCGCTAAACGTTAAAAACGTATGGAACGCTACATAGTGCTGTTCGACATAGCTAAAAATGGCCTGTTGTACACGGTACTGAAAAAAGAAATTCGGAGAAGGCTCTGCATGCTGAACTAAAATGTCGCAAATATCTTCAATAAAATCTAATACAATTTGATTTTGTAAGTGTTCTTTCGTTTGAAAGTGCATGTAAAAAGTAGAGCGATTAATATTGCAACGGGCGACGATTTCTGTAATTGAAATAACGGTAGAGCCTCTTTCTTGAACTAAAGCAATATACGTTTGCTTAATTAAGTTACGAGAATGCTGTGCGCGACGGTCTTTTTTTACTTTCATCCAAACACCCCACAATTTTTATTTTCCATTTTAAAGAAAAATTTTCGAAGAATTATTGCTATATTCGAAATTATATATTATCATAATCGAAATGACTATAAGATTCTGAATATTCAATAAAGGGAGTGGTGAAATGAATGCATATTTATTGTTATCAATTGCCTCAAGTATTGCACCAGAGCAAGAAATTTTAACTTTTTTTAATAAGCGTTTAAATTATGCGCAACTTACCGAACGAGTAGGTGCATTGGCGAGTCGCATGGCAGCAGATGGTATTGGACATGGTGATAAAGTGGGTATTATTTCCACGAATAGCCCTGAAGTGGTAGAAAGTTTTTTTGCAGCATTTCAACTAGGGGCAACGATTGTACCGATTAACTACCGGGCAAAACCGGAAGAGTTGGCTTATATGTTGCGAGATAGCGAGATTAAGCTACTTCTTATTGAAGGGCGTTATGTTAGCTCTATTACGAACTTTTTAAATGATGCGCAATGCAATATTGAACGAACAATCGTTATTGGTGATGATGCACAAGGTTACGAATTGTATGAAACATATATTGCCAACAATGAGCCAATGTTTGATTTTGCAGAGGTAGAGGATGACGATATTGCGATTTTGCTTTATACGAGTGGGACAACGAGCTTGCCAAAAGGGGTCATGCTTACATATAACCAGCTAACGAATTATGTTATGGGGCATACCGAAGCGGCAACTGGTTTGCCAAATGGAGCATCGTTAACATGTGTGCCGAATTACCATGTCGCAGGGGCAACGAGTATTTGTAACTGTATTTATGGTGGGCGTCGCATCGTATTAATTCGTCAGTTTGAGGCAGATACATGGCTAGATACGCTTGAGCAAGAGCAAGTGACACATGCCTTTTTAGTGCCAACGATGTTAAAGCGAATTATCGATCATCCACGCTTTGACAAAACGGATTTTTCAAGTTTACAAAGTTTATCCTACGGTGCGGCACCGATGCCGTTCCCAATTATTCGGCAGGCAATTGACATGTTCCCATTATCCGTTGATTTTGCCAATGCTTTTGGGATGACGGAAACGACATCGACAGTAGCTGTGTTAGGGCCGGATGACCATAAGCTTATCGGGACGCCAGAAGAAATTGAACGCAAAATTGAACGTTTACATTCGGTAGGTAAGCCGTTGCCAAATGTCGACATTAAAATACTTGATGATGTGAATAATGAGTTGCCGCCTAATGAAATTGGTAACGTTTACATTAAAACAGCAAAGGCGATGAAAGGTTACTGGAATCGTCCAGAAGAATCGCAAGAAACATTGGTGGAAGGCTGGATTAACACAAAAGATATGGGTTATTTAGATGAGGATGGTTATTTATTTTTAAAAGGTCGTAACTCAGACATGATTATTCGTGGCGGTGAAAATATTGCACCACAAGAAATTGAAAATGTGCTCATTGCGCATCCGGAAATCTCAGATGCGGCGGTCATAGGTGTACCGAGTATGGAATGGGGCGAGGAAATTTTAGCGGTCATTATTCCAACAAATATTGATGCACCGCCAGCAATTGAGGAGATTACTGCCTTTTGCCGCGAGCGACTCGCTAGTTTTAAATGTCCTAGAATTATAGAATTTGCAACGGAATTACCACGTACATCATCAGGTAAGTTGTTAAAGCGTGATTTACGTGAGCAATATACTACTAACTTAGTGGAATAACAATAGAAAGGTGATGGAGTAGATGAAATTTGAATTAACGGAAAAACAAGAGTTGTTGCGTAAAACGATTCGTGAGTATTTAGCGGAGCAAATCACAGATGAGTTAATCGAGGAATTGAAAGTAACACCGGAAGGGGGACCAATCTGGAAGGCGTACATTCAAAAGTTAGGTGAGGATGGCTGGCTAGGGGTTGGTTGGCCAAAGGAATATGGTGGGCAAGGGCTGACACCGCTTGAGCAATATATTTTCATTGAGGAAATTGATCGTACAGGTGTAAATATTCCGTTTATTACACTCGAAACAGTCGGCCCGATGTTAATGAAACTAGGGACGGAAGAACAAAAGAATTATTTTTTACCCAAAATATTAAAAGGTGAAGTGGAGATTGCTATTGGTTATTCCGAGCCACAGGCAGGAACGGACTTAGCGGCATTAGAAACATCAGCTGTACGTGATGGTGATGACTATGTGATAAACGGACAGAAAATTTTCACGACAAACGCTCATATTGCGGATTATATCTGGTTGGCAGCACGTACGGATACAACGGTTCCCAAGCATAAGGGGATTTCAATTTTCTTAGTGCCCACAACAGATCCAGGGTTTTCTGTTACACCCATGGCATTAATGGGTGAAGAAACGAATGTTACGTACTATGAAAATGTGCGCGTGCCGGCTTCGGCGCTAGTCGGTGAAGAAAATAAAGGCTGGCAATACATTACGTCACAACTTTCGCTAGAACGTTTAATGCTTTCTACATATGCACGGATGGAGCGTATGGTGGAAGAAACGTTAGCGTTTGCACAAGAAGCAGTGATTGATGGAGAACGTGTCATTGATCGTCCATGGGTGAAAGAACATTTTGCCCAGATGAAGATGAATTTAGAAGTATTGCGTTTACTGAATTACCGTGCTGCATGGGGCCATGACAATGAACAAGTGGCGCCGTTTAGACCATCGATGAATAAAGTATTTGCGGCTGAAATTAATCAGCGTGTCTTTGATTCATGTATGCATATTATGGGGCTGTTCGGTCAAGTGCGAGATGGCTCTGACTGGGCTATTGCCAATGGCGATGCAGAAAATTATGCGAAGAAACGCCTTGTGTTCTTATTTGGAGGCGGTGCCAACGACGTACAACGTGATTTAGTCGCACGTTTTGGTTTAGGCTTACGCCGTGCTTAATACAAAGGAGGGGATGAAAACATGTCATTAACAACGGAAATGTTACAATCGCTAGTCGGCATTGAATCAGAGGTAACAAAAGGCACTGATGAAGTATGTCGCCCGATGATTCGTCATTATTGTGAGGTCATGGAAGATGCCAATCCACTGTATCACGATGACGCTTATGCAAAGCAATCACGCTATGGGGAAATTATCGCACCACCAACGCAGGTCCAAGTGTATACGATGAATCCGCTATGGCCTAAAGTCGAACGCGAAAAAAATTCAATGGAAAACTTGGTCGATTTATTAAAGTCGCACGGCTATTCTTCCATTGTTGCGACAGCACAAGAACAAGAATATTTTGAGCCGATGAAAATTGGCGATGAGATTAGTTATACGCTGTCCGTTAAAGAAATTTCGCCATTGAAGCAAACGGCACGTGGTCCAGGTTACTTCTCGACGTTTTTATATACATTTATTAACCAGCGCAATGAGGTTGTTTGTAAGCAGTCATTTACGATTTTATCGTATCAAGCGCAAGTACAAGAGTAGGGGGAATGGGAATGGCAGCGACGACATATGCAAGCATTACGTGGAATTCAATTGAAGTCGGAATGGAATTGCCTACTACTTCTAGGGAGGTAACGGCAGCATTAGTTGTAGGTGGAGCCATTGCAGCGACCCATGATTATGAAAACGTTCATCACGATCATGTGGCAGCAAAGGCGGCGGGCGCAGACGATGTCTTTATGAATATTTTAACGACGAACGGTCTTGTCGGTAAGTACTTAACCGATTGGGCAGGGCCAGAAAGTACGTTAAAAAAAATTGTACTGAAATTGGCTGTTCCAAATTATCCGAATGATACGCTCGTTTTTAGCGGTCATGTCAAAAATAAGTATGAAGACAATAATGAATGTCTAGTAGAGATAGAGTTTGTCGGCAAAAACAATCTAGGCTATCACGCATTAGGAGCAGGCGTCTTAGCATTACCAAGGGGGTAAGCGTGTGGAAACGATTCACGGGAAAGCAGCAATTGTAGGCATTGGACAAACAGAATTTAGTCAAAACTGCGGACGAACAGAATTAAGAATGGCACTTGAAGCGATTCTAGCGGCTGTAGAAGATGCAGGATTAGATATAAAAGAAATTGATGGCATGGTCAATTATACGATGGATAGTGCCGCTCAAATTGATATTGTACGTGCACTTGGCATTCCAAACTTAAGTTACTTCAACCAAATTCCATATGGTGGTGGGGCAAGTTGTGGGACGATTGCTAGTGCCGCGGCAGCTGTCGCTTCGGGCATGGCGAACTATGTAGTTTGTGTCCGTTCCATTCGTGATGCTTCTGGCCCTATGCGTTATGGCGATTTCGAGCCAACACGTGTCAGTGGCGATTTGCATATGGGCATGTATCATCCATATGGCTTATTAACTCCTGTGTCATGGGTGGCGATGTTTGCCAACCGTTACATTCATGAATATGGCATAAAAGATGGACAGTTAGCATGGGCACCGTTAGTTAATCGAGAAAATGCGAACCGCAATCCAAATGCCATTTTCCATCATCGCAAAATGACGATGGAAGAATATTTGCAATCGCCGATTAACGTTGAGCCATTACGTCGCCACGACTGTTGTTTAAGTACTGACGGTGCAGTTGCTGTTATTGTTACAACACCAGAGCGTGCCAAAGCATTAAAGCAAAAGCCGGCGCTAATAGCGGGCGTGAGCCAAGGGATGTCTACAAATGGTGAAGTAATGACGAGTTATTACCGCGATGAAATTACGTTTTTGCATGAAGTAGAAGCATACGGTAAAAAGTTATTCCAACAAGCTGGCATTACGCCTCAAGACATTGATGTAGCGCAGTTTTACGATGCATTTAGTCCGTTAATTCCGATGCAACTAGAAGCACTCGGCTTTGTCGGTCGGGGTGAGGGAGTTGCCTATTGTGAAGGCGGCACGCGCATCAATCGATACGGTGAGTTACCGATTAATACAGCAGGTGGCTTAATGTCGGAAGGTTATTTACATGGGATGAATTTAATTACTGAAGGTGTGCGACAAATTCGTGGTACATCTACAACTCAAATTGACAATGTAGAAAATGTGCTTGTTACAGGTGGTTTAGGTGTACCGACAAGTGGACTTATTTTAAGGAAGGGGTAAATCGATATGGTGCAATATACGGGTATTGGCACACCAAAGCCAAATATGAATGAAGATACGGAAATGTTTTGGCAAAAGCTTCAGGAAACAAAGAAACTACATTTTCAACAATGCTCTAAGTGCGGTACGGTGTTACATCCACCGCGTCCGGCTTGTTATAACTGTCACAGCTTTGAATTGGAATGGCAAGAGGCTCCTACAAAGGGAACTATTTATTCTTATGTAGTTTACCATCGTTCGGTACACCCAGGATTCCAAACACCGTATGAAGTGGTGTTAGTAGAATTAGAAAATGGGGCAAGAATCGTCGGCAATATGCTCGATGCCGCGCCAGAAGATATTGCGATTGGCATGCCTGTAGAAGTAGTCGTGGACGATCAAGTCTATGAAGATGTATCGCTTATAAAATTTAAAAAACGATAAGGAGGATTCGCCATGGATTTTCATTTAAATGATATACAAAAAGAGTTTAAGCAAACAGCACGAAAGTTTTTTAAAGAGAAGTGTGGGCTAGAGGAATTACGCGCCTTTGAAAATAATCCTCATCATTATTCGGAAAAGCTTTATAACGAATTAGTAGAGCTTGGTTTTGTCGGTCTAGTTGTGCCGGAGCAATATGGTGGTTTTGGCGGAGATTTTTTAGATTTAGCAATTGTGATGGAGGAAGCAGGTTGGGCTTTATTCCAAGGACCATTTTTATCAACGATCGTAAGTGGCGTGATGCCAGTTCTGTCACATGGCACGGAGCAACAAAAAGAAGATTTACTACCAGCATTTGCAAGCGGTGAACAGAAGGCAAGCTATGCTATCGCAGAGCCACATGCTCATCATAAACTGGAGCATCTGACATTTGAAGCGGTGTCTGCTGGTGATCACTATGTGTTAAACGGCACGAAATTATTTGTACCATTTGCACAGTCAGTGGAGAAATTATTAGTTGTAGCGCGTACAAATCAAAGTGCTGTTGGTTCTGTAGAAGGGTTGACGGTGTTCCTTGTCGATATGGCTACAGCAGGTATTGAAGTGAAAGCGATTCCTACCATTAGTGCGGACGGTTTATGTGAAGTACAGTTCAATCATGTGGAAGTTTCGGCTGCGCACATTATCGGCAAGGTGGATGAGGGATACTGTGTGGCAAATGATATGCTAATGTATGCAACTGCATTAAAATCGATTGAAATGACAGGTGTACTTAGTCGTGCTGTCGATATTACAGCCGATTATGTGAAGGAACGTCAACAATTTAATGTGCCAATTGGTTCATTCCAATCTGTGCAACATCGTATGTCGGATATGTTAACCATCGTTGAAGGTGGTCGTCTAGCAGCCTTCCATGCTTTTTCAAGAATAATAGAAGGCAAAGATGCAACTACCGAAGTAGCAATTGCTAAAGCTTGGTTAAGCCAGGAAGGGCAAAAAGTTGTGACAGGTGCCCATCAATTGCACGGTGGCATGGGCATTGATTATGACTATCCACTACAGTTTTGCTTCCGACGTTTTAAAGGACAACAACTTGAATTTGGCTCTTCAGAAGTGCATTTGCGCAATTTAGGTGAATGGTTAGCCGTAAAGTCAGAACAACCAACAAAAGTATCGACTATGTAAGGGGGCCATTCGATGACGACAACAGCGTTAGCACATCTGAAGGTACTGGACTTATCTTGGCATATTGCAGGACCGTATTGTACAAAAATCATGGCGGATTATGGAGCGGAAGTCATAAAAGTGGAACGTCCAGTCACGGGTGATCCGTCACGCTCAGTCGGTCCGTTTAAAGATAATGAAGAAAATATAAATGCGAGTGGTTTATTTGCCTATTTAAATAACAATAAACAAAGTATTACCGTCGATTTAAAATCTGCACGAGGTGTAGAAATCATCAAGCAATTAGTAAAAGATATGGATGTACTTGTTGAAAATTTTGCTCCGGGTGTAATGCAGCGACTCGGCTTAGATTACGAGACATTAAAAGCCATTAATCCTAAGCTTGTGATGGTATCGATTACAAACTTTGGGCAAGAGGGCGAATTTGCACATTATAAGGCAACAGAAATTATTACACAGGCAATGAGCGGTTTTTTATCGTCCATTGGTGCGCCAGATCGCGAGCCAATACGTGCCGCAGGGCAATTACGCATTTTAGAGTATGTCACAGGGACATTTGCTGCAGCGTCTACCCTTGCGGCAGTAAGAGGGGCACGTGAAGCAAAGGTAGGTGCGCATTTAGATATATCGATTGCGGAAACGGGCTTATTGCAACGTTCCTATCCAACCGTACAAAACTCTTATCCGACAAGTGCCTTTAAGTATGATGGACGTTATGTCATGCTGCCGGGTATTGAACAATGTAAGGATGGGCATGTCGGCATAAGCGTGCTAACAGGGCAACATTGGCAAGGATTCTGCTTTATGATTGAAGCCTATGAATGGGTGGAAGATGAACGTTTTACAACATTACCCCAACGTTTACTTCATAAAGATATTTTCCAAGAGCGTCTTGATGCCTTTTTACAGCAACATACGACAGAAGAAGTGCTGGCACTAGGCAAAGAGTGGCGTGTACCCGTAACGCTTGTACCAACGTTTGAAGACTTACTTTCTTTGGATCAATATGTAGCGCGTGAATTTTTCGTCGAGGTCAATCATCCGGAACTAGGGCTCATGAAGCAACCTGGTGCACCATTCCGCATGTCGAAAACACCTTGGTCAATTCGTTCAAGTGCCCCAATGCTAGGTGAGCATAACGAAACAACATTAAAAGCATTTTATGATAAAAGCACACAAATCTAGAAAGGGTGAAATTAGATGAATCAACCATTAAAGGGAGTACGAATTTTAGATTTGTCGATGTGGTGGTCTGGCCCGATGTGTACTTCTTATCTCGGTGCCCTTGGTGCGGAAATCATTAAGTTGGAATCCGTTCAAGCGCCGGATGGCTTCCGCTTTACATTATCAACCCCGAGAGAGAATTGGTGGGAGTTTGGGCCGCAATTTAACTCTGCTAATCATAATAAACGCGGTGCGACGCTTAATTTACTCGATGAAGAGGGAAAAGCCTATTTTAAAAAAGTGTTAGAAAAATGCGATATCGTTATTGAAAATTATACGCCGCGAGTAATGGAAAATTTTCAATTAACGTATGACGTACTAACGCAATATAAAAAAGATTTAATTATGCTGTCGATGCCAGCTTACGGCAAAACAGGGCCATATCGTGACCAACCTGGCTTTGCGTATACATTTGAAATGTTATCAGGCATTGCCCAGCTAAATGGCTATCAAGACGGCAAACCGATGACCGTACTTGGTGTCGCTGATGTATTAGCAGGATTTCATGCGGCGGCTGCTTTGTTAATTGCACTCGAACATCGCGATCGGACTGGTCAAGGACAAGAAATTGAACTTGCCCAAAATGAAGGTTGTGTCAATTATATGGGTGCACCGATTGCGGACTATATTTTGAACGGTGAAAATTGGGGACGTGTCGGAAATCGACAACCAGGCATTGCCCCGCAAGGTGTCTATCGTGCACAAGGCAAAGATAGCTGGGTAGCAATTTCCATTACTTCCGATGAAGAATGGCATAGCTTATGCCAAGTGATAAATGAGCCTGTGCTTTTAAACGATGAGCGTTTCAAGACCGTTGAAGGGCGTATTGCGGCGCATGATGAAATAGATGCTATTATTTCGCAGTGGACACAGCAAGATAGCCATCATGCCATTGCGTCACGCCTACAAAAAGTAGGTGTGCCAGCAGGTCCAGTGTTGGAAGTGCATGAAATGGAACATGATCCATTTTTGAAAAATATGTATCAAGAAGTAACGAGGGACTATGTAGGGACACATTTATATCCGTCATGGCCAATTAAATGGAACAATGAACGTGTGTTACATAAAGCACCGGCGCCATTACTTGGTCAGGATAATGAGTATGTCTTTAAGGAGTTATTACAACTGACAGATGACGAGTATAATAGCTTGCTAGAAAAGAATATTATCGGAGACAAAATGCTTCGTTAAAGTGAGGGAATAAAAATGACCATTAAAATCGGAACAAAACTACAATGCCCAACATGTCAAAGTGAATTTATTATGATGAAAATTGGTGAAGGGCAAATAACTTGCTGTGGGCAGAAAATCAGTGAGAAAAAGTAAGGAGTGATGTACAATGGCAAATCAATTAGGAAAACGTTTAGAATGCTTGCAATGCGGTAGTGAAATAATGTGCATCAAATCTGGTGAAGGGTCTGTCCAATGCTGTAATCAAAATATGCAGGTCAAAAAACCAGTAGCATTACCAACAGCAGACTAAGATAGGAGGTCGTGTAATGACGCAGCAAACATTGAAGGGCTGTAGAGTATTAGAACTTTCCACAACGCTTGCAACTAGTTTTGCTGCTGACTTATTACGACAGCAAGGAGCGTATGTAGAAAAAGTATGTCTGAACCAAAATTTCTTTTGCGATACACAGAAGGAACGGACATTGTCGATTGCGACAAAGCGTCAATGGGATATTGTACTAACGGACGAACTGCAGTGGAAGTCTGCATGTTTTCCGCAAGCCGTAACGGTATACATTGACTTTCAAGCTTTTCAAACAGGCGATGAGCGTGAACTACAAGTAAAAGCAGGTTGGCTAAAGGAAAGTGAGCAAGAATCATCCCCATCTATTGCCATTGGAGGTTTCCCCGCCTCCTTATTAGTGGCGGCTCACATTGCTTTTGTCTCGGTTTGTCAGTTACTTGAAGGGCGGCGCAATTCCACAGTGGTGGTTCATGTAGCTTCTATTTTAGCGAGTGCGCTACATGGTCGACTGTTTACGCTAGAAGAGCAAGAAATTGTACCGATGATGCTCGTTCCAGCAGCAGATGGTCAGCTGTTCATTGGTGCCCCGAGTGATGAACAATGGGCATTTTTAACAAGTTGGGCCGAATTAGATGTGCCACCTTGTGTGACACAAGCGGAAAGAAGAGTACAAAAAAGCGCGATTTACAACGCTTTAAGTAAATGGAGTGCTAGCCAATTACGCCATGAGCTCATGATGCTCGGACAAACGTTTCGATTACCTTTTGCGAGTGTCCAAACACATGAGGAAGTTCTTAAATGTCCCCAACATAAAAGTAGACATTTTATTCAACAACAACGCATTATCCGTTCCCCATGGATAATGTCGAAAGGGCTGGCTGCAAACCAGTCCTTTTCTTTTACTAGTTTTAAGGAGCTACAAATTGTTGACTTAACAGCAATGTGGGCTGGTCCCTATTGCACGCGATTATTTGCAGATTTAGGTGCGACTGTTGTGAAAATCGAAGCGCCCCATCGGCCAGATGGCATACGGGGAAAGTTAGGTTCGACGCCATTTTTTGAAGAGCTGAATCGCAATAAACAATCCGCCGTTTTAGATTTAAATATGGAAGAAGATAAAGCGATACTATTGAAGCTTATTGAAGACAGCCACATCGTGGTCAATAATTTTAGTCCGCGCGTAATGGGGAATTTTGGTTTAACGGATGAAGTGCTACTGCGACACAATCCGTCCATTATTCATGCGGCATTGTCTGCATTTGGTCAAACAGGCCCTTATCGAGATTATGTAGGGTATGGGTCGACACTGGAATCAATGGGTGGCATTGTAGCACAAACAGTAGATTATGCTGGGACTCCGGTACTGCCTCTATTTTCTATAAGTGATATGACAGCGGGTGTAATGGGTGCTTTGTCTATTGCCCTTGCTTTGTATGATCAAACAATAACGAAATCACCCTATAAGATTGATATCTCACAATATGAAGTGGCGACAATGATCGCATGGGTTCCTTATGAGCAGTCAGCTGTCAAACCAAAAATCATTTGTGTTGACAATATAATAGAAGAAACAGCAAATTGGTGGCACACCGAGGACGAAACTATTCGGCGAGTACGAGCTCCTTATTTTGGTGAGCATACAGTTTATTACAAGACACACTACGCTAATGAAAAGAGGGATGGATGATGAATTATCAATTTATCAAAATGACACAACAGCAAGGCGTTGCCTACATACAGCTAGTAGACGATGCAACACAAAATGAATGGCATGCACCTTTTATTCAAGAGTTACGGGATGTCGCAATTTATTTACGAGATGCAACGGACATTAAAGTAGTAGTTGTCGGTTCGACTGCCGATGACTTTTCCATAGGTACTAGACTTCCTGCAATATTAGAGGATGATATACCACAACAATATCAAACAGTATGTCTTGCGACTGAAGTGCTTGAACTATGGGCGAAGCTTCCCTATCCAATTATTATGGCGATTCATGGGCAATGTACATCATTAGCTTTTAGTTTCGCTTGTCTTGCTGATATTCGCATCATTGCAGATGATGTGCAGTTTGCAGTGCCAGAATTAGCATACGGCTTAGTGCCGGCAGGGGGCATTACACAGCGCTTGCCAAGATTAATTGGAAAAGGTGCAGCAATGCATGTTTTACTAGGTCAGTCTACAGTCAGTGCCGAGGAAGCAAAGGCGTTAGGTTTAGCGACGCTCCAAGTAACTCGTGAGGAATTGTGGGATACGGCTTGTGCAGAGGCATTGCGTTTAAGCGAGCTTTCTACATTATCTTTGCAATATACGAAGGAATGTTTATATCGTGGCAGTGAGCTACCATTTGAACAGGGATTACGTTTAGAGTTAGATGTTTATTTATTATTACAAACTTCGCGTGATCGTATGGAAGGTGTGCAAGCCTTTTTAGAGAAGCGCAAGCCACAGTTCATAGGGGAATAGGAGGAGCGTCGATGGAATCGATTGTGTTATTCGAGCGACAGCAAAATATAGCGATTATTACATTAAACAATCCCGAAAAATTAAATGCTGTTAGTGTGGCGATGCGTGATGCACTGTATGAACATATTTTAGCAGTCCAAGCTGACCCTACAATTGATGGCGTAATTTTAAAAGGGAATGGTAAAGGATTTTGTGCAGGTGCAGATTTAAAAGAATTTGGCACAGTGCCCTCTGTTATTGAAAAACGCAAAATTCGAATTCAGCATGATATTTGGGAGGAATTTCGTCGCTGTCCAAAGCCTATTGCAGCTATTTTACATGGTTTTGCAGTTGGCTCAGGCATTGAAATGGCGATGATTTGTGATTTTCGTTTTGCGGCACCAAAAACAAAAATTTCGTTGCCTGAATGTGCACTCGGCATGTTACCGGCAGCTGGGGGGACACAAAGTCTGCCCCGCTTGATGCGTCATGGTTGGGCAATTGATTTTGCAATGAAAGGTTATTATTTATCAGCACAGGAAGCGAAAGCTCGTCATATTGTCACAGATATTTTTGAAGAAGAGCAGTTATTTGATGAAGTATACCGTTTTATGCAGCGCGTTACGAAGTATCCGAAGACAGCACAGCAAATTAAACGTTTAGTTGCTAGTGGGTTGGATCGGTCATTAGAACAAGGGCTTGCATTGGAACAAACCCTTGTAAAAGAAAACTATATGCAACTTGTTATGGCAAATGGCTAGTGTTGCTTGTCGAGGAAGTCTTGAGTGATTTTTGCTGTGTATTCTTGGACGATTGCTTCCATTTCTTCTTTAATATCTTCATGATAACGGGCAAGGGGAAGAAGAATCGTTAGCGCAGCAAGGGGCTCTTCACTATTGCCCCAAATCGGTGCGGCGACACCAATCATGCCGTCTGCCCGTTCACCAAGGCTCCAGGCATAACCATCTTGCTTAATAGTAGAGAGCTGTTGTTTAAACAGTTCAATATCGAGCGTTGTTTCCGTATGTTGGATATAGGGCGTACGATTAAAATATGTTTGTAAATCTTTTGGCGACATATAGGCCATATGTAATTTCCCGATAGCGCCATAATATAATTCATATTCTTCTCCAAGAGGCGTAGTGACTTTTAAGGCATGTTCACTTTCAACACCTGATAAGAAGAGATGTTTATTACCTGAACGAATAGATAAATAAACAGACTCCTTCGTTTTTGCAGCAAGTTCCGTCATGTATGGTTCGGCAATCGCAACAATGTCTGGCGAATGAAAACGATTGACTATTTGGAAAATGATAGGCCCAGGCTGGTATGTTTTACTATCAGAATTTTTTAGTAGCATACCACGGTCTGCTAAAGTAGCTGCTAAACGAAAAGCCGCTGTTTTACTAATTTGTAGCTCGCGCTCAATGTCAACGAGCCCGATAGATTTATATTTCAAAAATAATGTAAGTAATGAGATGGCATTATCTACAGTGCTTAATCGGTGGACGGTTTTATTATTTTCCATAGTCTTCATACCTTTCTATTTCGGAAATTGCGATTATAGCAATTAAGTATTTATTATATAGATAATTTGTATTAATTACAATATTTGTTATGAAGAATGATAAAGTCGTTGACCACTGATCCATGTCTCTAATACTTGCATATGTTGGAGCTCAGCTAATGTGCAATTGATTGGATGGTGTTCGAGCATAATAAAATTAGCGTCAAAGCCTGGTGCAAGTTGTCCTATGTGTTGTTGCTCACCAATAACGGAAGCGGCATTCGTCGTATAAAGGTTCAGCGCCTCCTGTCTTGAAATAGCTTCTTGTTTATTTACTAGCAAGCCTTCCTTGCTAAGTCGTGTACAGGCAGCAACTATGCCAAGCCAAGGAGAGATAGGTGCGACCGGGGCATCGGCACCAGCTGCGACTGTAATACGATGTTGTAGTAAAGAATTTACTGGATACAACCATTGCTGCTCACCAGCGTCAACTTGCTGTAAATAGCGATCTCCATGTGTATGAATGAATGGAGGATTTGTAACGACTTGTATTTGTTGTTCATGGAGCATATCGAAAAAAGCTTCAGGACATAGACTCATATGTTCAAAGCGACAAATACCTTTGATGTCAGGAAGTTGCTGGCGGACCGTTTGTAAAGCATCTAGTGCATGCCAGACCATTTCAGGATTGACAACATGAATAGCGACAGAGCTATTGGCGAGAAATGCTTGTTTCATCATTTGGACAACCACGTCTTTTGGAGGATAAATTTCAGGCATTGACTCCAACACAATTTTTAAAGCACTGCGTTTAAATAATGGTATAGATTGTAGCTGCTGTGCAAGGTCTTCAAAGTGTGCGCTACCTGTCATCCAATGAACAGGTATGTGCCAGAAGTGTTGAGCTGCTTTTTTCCATACGGCTAGTTGAGCTGCTGTTGTCGTTGGAGAGGCATCGCACACAGTTGTAATGCCTAATGCTAGAAGCTTTGATTGTACTTTTTGTATGCCTGCTAACCATTGTTTTTCGGGTAATTTAGGTAGGACAAATTCATTAAGAAAAGCGTCTGCTCCGTGAATGATGCCTATCGGTCGTCCTCCTGCATCAAGCTCTTCATAAATACCTTCTACTGAATGGTTTGTTGAAGCTTGTTTAAAATAGTCCCAACCTATACTGTTTAGCACAGACGTATGCCGAGTAATATAACGTAAACGAATTGGATGGTTCGTAGAAAGCTCATCCAACATAGCCATCGTTAAATTTTCTATTTGAGGAAAATGAAAAGGATGATAGCCGTTAATACGAATCCATTGTCCGCTTGGAATATGCGAAATTTGCTCACGAAGATATGTAAAAAGTGCTTCTTTCGTTTGGTATGATGATGGTATATGTATACTAAATTGTTCGCTAACCATCGCTTGTAAGTGACAATGGGCATCGATTAAACCTGGTATGATCACCTTTTGCTGTGCATCAATCATTACATTAGCTTGATAAGGTGCACTTTCATGATGCTGAAATAAAGCGATGATTTTTCCGTTTGCAATAGCCATACTTGTCGCGATAGGCATAGATTTTGATTGTGTTAAAATAACGGCATTGTAAATAAATGTATCGATTTTTCGGACCATACGTTGGCTCCTTTCGATCAGAAGTGTTATTATTTTAACATAAAAAGACAGAATAATAGAATA
>Ga0213825_1000573_pt1 | contig 26907 bp, 19 predicted proteins | sample MC6MC0900MG_FD_179896 | JGI IMG/M metagenome (GOLD analysis project Ga0213825, IMG submission 179896) | Enriched soil aggregate microbial communities from Iowa State University, Ames, United States - MC6-MC0900-MG | ecosystem: Environmental > Terrestrial > Soil > Unclassified | place: USA: Iowa... | reverse complement strand
TACCGGGCCTACCGGACCTACTGGACCTACTGGACCTACCGGACTTACCGGACTTACTGGAGCCACCGGACCTACCGGGCCTACCGGACCAATCGGGCTTACTGGAGCTACAGGACCTACCGGGCCTACTGGACCTACTGGACCTACTGGACCTACCGGACTTACCGGACTTACTGGAGCCACCGGACCTACCGGGCCTACCGGACCTATCGGGCTTACTGGAGCTACAGGACCTACCGGGCCTACTGGACCTACTGGACCTACCGGGCTTACTGGAGCCACCGGCCCTACCGGGCCTACCGGACCTATAGGACTTACTGGACCTACTGGACCTACTGGGCCTATAGGGCTTACTGGAGCTACAGGGCCTACTGGACCTACCGGACCACAAGGAATTACCGCATTTGCATTTGGAGGACTTTTTTCAGTCATACCTCAGACATTTATTTTTACCGCCGCAGATCAGATCGAACAGATTGCGCTGCAGACCCAGATGCCTTCCTTTGACGTTAGCTTTGGCATAAATACGATTCAGATCATTTTATCTGGTTTTTACGAGGTGAATTTCATGGTTCGTATCGCCCCAGCTACTATAGCTTCTACAATTGAAGCAGGAGTCCGGCTTAACGGCGGAACCACTTTCTTTACCTCTACGTTACAATCTGCCACCTTGTCTCTAACAGATGATACGATCTTACAGGGAAGTGTCATTGTGGCATTGGGTGCAGGATCAATCCTCGATTTGGCACTGCGGTCTACGGGAGCTACGACGGTCAGCCTGGCTGCCGCTGCAAACGCATCGCTTAGTGTTAAACTGCTTATGCCCTAACAACTAATCATTCCCTTTGACTGATGAGTTCCAGAAACAGGCAAGGGCATTTGAAGCGACAGAATGACAGCGGGGACAGATTTTATTCCTGTTCCTGTTGTCGGCATCGCAAAGACATGGCAAACTTCCAGCCAGTCAAGAGGTTAAGAGTGAAGATTTTGTGATAACAAAATACTACTCGGCTCTTGACTGCCTGGATAGGCATAGGCCTAATCTACGGGCATTCCTATGTACCACAAAGGTTATCTACACAATGTGGACAAGCCATTAGGCCGAACGGAAATGTCCCCTCTTGCAATCACGAATTTACCCATGCAATCATGAATTTAACTATGCATTTTACAAGCATTTTATCAAACAACGATTGACTTAATGTTAACGTTAAGGTTTATAATTATCACAAGCATTGCCCATGAGCATATCAAAATACTTTAGAGTATCTGAAAGGAGGAATCTATATGCAATACAACAATTTGCCCGGAACAAGTATTAAAGTTTCTTCGCTAAGTCTTGGCACAATGATGTTCGGTGCTCAGACCAGCGAAGCTGACAGCCTTGCCATCATGGATTATGCCTGGAATCAAGGTGTTAACTTTTGGGACACTGCCAATGTGTACAATCAGGGAGAAAGTGAACGCATCGTCGGCAAGGGCTTAAAAGGACGGCGTGATAAAATTATTCTCGCCACGAAAGTTAACGGCCAGATGGGTAAAAACCCGAATGACAGGGGCCTCTCCCGCCGCAATATTGTCTCCGCAGTGGATGCCAGCTTAAAGCGCCTGAATACAGATTATATTGACCTCTATTATATGCACGCACCGGATTACGAAACAAAAATTGAGGAATCGCTTGAGACAATGTCTGGCCTTGTTAAAGCCGGAAAGGTCCGCTATATCGGTGTCAGCAATTTTGCCGCCTGGCAGATTGCCGATATGTTGGCTATCTGCGATAAACGGGGATACATAGCACCGGTCATCAGTCAGAATGTTTATAATCTTATTACGCGCGGCGTAGAGACGGAGCTCATTCCATTTTTGCAGGCCCATGAGCTGGGTATGGCAGTATACAACCCTATTGCTGGAGGACTTCTGGCCGGAAAACATAAGCCAGGCACCCCTGCAGAGAATACTCGTTTTGCAAACAGTGAAGCCTATTATAAACGCTACTGGTCAGACGAAAATTTTGCCGCTGTGGAAAAGTTGACAGAGATTTCATCAGAGTATGGCTTGAGTATTCTTGAACTCGCTATGAAATGGTGTTTAAGCCGCGAAAAAGTCACCAGCGTAATCAGTGGCGTCAGCAAGCTTTCACAGATCGAACAGAATATTGCTTCACTGGAAGGAGCCGTGCTTCATGATGACGTGCTGCAGGCTTGTGATGCTGTATGGCATTCTCTGGCGGGTACACGTTTTGGATACAATCGATAACTATGCTTAAGACGGAAAAGGAATGGGCAAACTAACATTTTTTAATCATTTATAGAAAGGAATTTATATATGAAAAAGATAGTAATAACCGGAACTGCTGGTCTTCTTGGCCCCTATGTAGTTAAGCACTTTTTAGAGCAGGGATATGATGTTTTAAGTGTAGACAAAGTAAAGCCGGCTGAGACATTGACACGACATATGACAGCGGACTTAACCAACCTGGGCGAGTGTTACGGAATTTTAGAAGGCGCATATGCTGTGATCCATCTTGCCGCAATCCCTACCGCTTATATTTTCCCCAATGAAGTAACATTTCGAAACAATGTAATGGCTACTTATAATATTCTTGAAGCTGCGGCCGGATTAGGAATCACGAAAGCTGTTATTGCCTCCAGTGAATGTACCTATGGGATTTGCAACTCCCGTCAGGGACTAACCCCTGTTTATGTTCCCGTAGATGAAGAACACCCGGTACTTCCTGAAGATAGTTACGGCCTTGGAAAAATCGTTGGGGAAACAATTGCCGATGCAATCAACCGCCGTTGTGGAATGCAGATCGTTTCGTTTCGGATCGGCAATATCATAAGCAAAGAAAAATATTTAAACTTCCCCGGTTTTATTCATGACTCCGAGAAACGGAAACAACTCATGTGGAATTATATTGACGCTCGTGATATCGCTGTGGCATGCCGCCTTGCTATCGAAAAAGATGGACTTGGTTCTATTATCATGAATCTTGCTGCTGACGATAACAGTATGGACATCAAAAGCTGTGATCTGATGAAAGCGGAATATCCAAACGTAACTGACATTCGTACTCCAATTGATGAATACCAGACTTTATACTCCAATGAAAAAGCAAAAAAAGTACTGGGGTGGAAACCAGTTCATTGCTGGAGAGATAATGTATCCCAAGAATAATACATAAGAGATGGCAATGGAACATTTCAATTTAGTAAAGCTTGCAAATACTAATCTTTTTAGTATTTGCAAGCTTTTAGATTCATACCTCGTCACAGTCTACCCTTTCGGCAATGTGGCTTTACTTTTTATTTCAGTTAACCGTTCGCACAGCATATCGGCTTTTGAAATAGCCTCCAAAACCGTGAGGTCCTTCATATGTATTTGGCGTCCTCCGGTCAGGCGAAGGGTATCAATTTTCTGTTTCTGACCGTTGATTGTGAACCGGCAGCTGACAAGTCTGGTTCCATTATTGATCTGCTCTCCGTTATGCGTACAGATGTCATCTAAGGTGGCCCCGTCAATGAATTGGAGTTCCTTGGGGTTGTACTTAAAAACTACAGCGAACTTGCCGTTATCAGCATCCAGAAAAAAGATTCCATTGTTCGCACTGAAACAATAATCAATGACAAGCCCCTGCTCCTTTAAGGCCTGCTCATGGAGACTCGAATGTTTAGCTAGGTTAGAATCCAGGATTTTATTGGGAAGCCAAAAGAAAATATAAAGAAATTCAAACGTTAAAAATGTCCCTATCAGGGATTGCATCTGCGGCAGCTCCCATAACAATATACAGACCGGGGCTATGAGGACAGCTGCTAGTAGTATCAACTTAAGGCCCAAAATTTTTATAAAGTAACCCATATCAATTTTTTTCATTGATATTTATCCTCCCTCGTTCTTGGATCGTGTCCATTCACTGCATATTTATCTGATGTATTTAATTATTATTTTCGCTATTGTCTTTGATTCACAATTCCGAATTCCCTCCAAAATGGAATTTTCCTTATTATGAACTTTTCTAAATAAGAATATTAAATAAAGTATTTTTCTGGAATTATATTGTTCTCAAACTGATTTTTCTTGTACTCAATTTGATTTCAAAGTAATTCAAAGAAAAGGTTGACAAATCAAAACCGGGGACATATACTATAACAGGTTAATTAAATAAATAAACCGTTTCGGTAGGTGAGGCTACCGCAGGGATACGGGTTGCTGCCGCAAAGTAGTGGAAACACTATGAGAAGGTGAACAGTCCATGTCGAAAAACAAGGCATGGAATAATGTAATTTCATTGCCCTGCGAAGTTAAAGCTTGAACGATGGCGGAAGACGCTTTACATAATATAGTCAGGCGTTTTTATAGGGATAGTATCCCCTGTCGTCGTTTTTTAAATGATGACAGGGGATTTTTTATGTTTGGAGGTGAGGACATGGACGACGGACACAGTATACGTAGAAACGATGGACAGGATAATACCGCTTGTGGCATAGGTGTTCTTTTATTGTGCAACCATGCCCAAAACCGGTGCTTTAGGCAAAGGCTTTTATAAGCCTTAATTCCTATTGCTCCTTTGCGTGTTGTCCATCGTTTTGTTTGGAAAAAACAGACGATGGATTTTTTATGCCCATTTTTAACAAAACAACACTCCCCATTGGGGTTTATATAAATACTATTTAAAACAAGAGAGGTGAACGAAATGGAAACCGGAAGTCAATGCGGCCCTGATCCTGACGGGCGGAACCGAAGGCCTGAGCCGAAATGGAAACCCTTTTCCATTTCGGCGGCCTGACTATAGACGAGGCTCATCAGTGTTTGGGCTGTACTTCCTCATATCTTATAAAAATTATGGAGGTGCAGACCAATGCAAAAAGTAAAAAACAATTTAGAGACATTAAAAGTAACCCAGGACATGGTAAGCCGTGACAAAATTGCAGCCAGACTGAAATCAGCTGCCGCAGCTAAAACGGATACACTGTTCGACAATTTAAACACGACGCCGAAAGGACTCAGTGAGGATCTTGTAGATGCTTCCCGTGAGCTGTACGGCGACAATAAAGTTACCCACGGAAAAAAAGTATCGCTTCCCAAGCGTATCGCCGAGGCGTTCATCAATCCTTTTACCGCTATCCTCTTTGGGCTGACGGCGGTGTCGGCATTTACCGACATCATTCTCGCAGAACCAGGAGAAGCAGATCCGCTGACTGTTGTAATTATCATGACAATGGTGCTGATTTCCGGGGTTCTGCGCTTCGTGCAGGAAACTAGAAGCGGCAACGCTGCTGATAAGCTTTTAAAAATGATCAAGACGACCACAAACGTTCAGCGAATCGAGACAGGGAACGCAGAAATACCGCTGGAAGAAGTCGTTGTTGGCGATATTGTCCATCTGGCTGCGGGCGACATGATTCCCGCAGACATGCGGATTATCCAGGCCAAGGATTTGTTTGTCAGCCAGTCGGCACTGACTGGCGAAAGTGTGGCAGTTGAGAAAATTCCAGGGGCAGTGAGTATGGAATACGATACATTAGCAGAGTATCCAAACCTGGCCTTTATGGGATCAAACGTCATCAGCGGCAGTGCGGCAGGTGTTGTTGTGGCAACCGGTGACGAAACGATATTCGGAGATATGGCAAAGAACGTCAGTGATAAGCCTGTGCAGACCAACTTTGAAAAAGGGGTCAACTCTGTATCATGGCTGCTCATCCGTTTCATGCTGGTCATGGTTCCAATCGTATTGTTTGTTAACGGTTTCACAAAGGGTGACTGGATGCAGGCAACTCTGTTTGCCCTGTCAGTGGCGGTAGGCTTAACACCGGAAATGCTTCCGATGATCGTCACCACTTGCCTTGCTAAAGGCGCTGTGGCTATGTCTAAGGAAAAGACAATCATCAAGAACTTAAACTCCATCCAGAATCTAGGCTCCATCGACATTCTATGTACTGACAAGACCGGAACCCTGACCCAGGATAAAGTAGCTCTGCAATACCACTTAAATATCCATGGAGATGGAGATACGCGCGTATTGCGCCATGCATTTTTAAATAGCTATTATCAGACAGGACTGAAAAATCTCATGGATGTCGCTGTCATTGAGCGCACCCTGGAGGAACAGAAAACGGTAGCGGAGCTTCGCGGCCTTACCGATCAGTTTACCAAGGTCGATGAAATTCCCTTTGACTTTGAGCGCCGCCGCATGAGCGTAGTGGTGAAAAACGGCAAGACACAGATGATCACCAAAGGCGCAGTAGAGGAAATGCTGTCGGTTTGCAGCTATGCCGAGTATGATGGAAAGGTGCTGCCGCTGACCGATGACATCAAAGAATATATCTTAAAAAAGGTGAATGATTTAAACGAGGATGGAATGCGGGTTATTGCCGTTGCGCAAAAGACCAATCCCTCTCCCGTTGGCACGTTTTCCGTAGCAGACGAATCCGATATGGTACTGATGGGATATCTTGCTTTCCTTGACCCGCCAAAGAAATCCACTGCGGATGCACTGGCTGCTTTAAAAGAGCATGGTGTGGACGTGAAGATTCTGACCGGTGACAATGACAAGGTAACTCGCTGCGTTTGCCGGCAGGTAGGCCTCTCCGTTGACCGCATCCTGTTAGGCTCTGATCTGGACAACATGACCGATGAAGAGCTTGGCAGCGTCGCTGAAAAAGTCAGTGTTTTTGCAAAGTTATCTCCACAGCAGAAAGCCCGTGTCATTACAGTCCTGCGGGATAATGGGCACAGCGTGGGCTATATGGGTGACGGCATCAACGACGCGGCAGCGATGAAGGCTTCCGATGTGGGCATTTCCGTGGACACAGCAGTAGACATTGCCAAAGAGTCCGCTGACGTCATTCTTCTGGAAAAGGACTTAATGGTATTGGAAAAGGGCATCATCGAGGGCCGCAAGACCTACGCCAACATGATCAAATATATCAAGATGACGGCAAGCTCCAACTTCGGAAATATGTTCTCAGTATTGGCTGCCAGCGCTTTCCTGCCCTTCCTTCCTATGCTGCCCATCCATCTGATTCTGTTGAATCTGATTTACGATTTAAGCTGTACGGCAATTCCGTGGGATAATGTAGACAAAGAGTACCTTGCTGTACCAAGGAAATGGGACGCTTCCTCTATCGGAAAATTCATGATATGGATCGGACCGACCAGCTCGGTGTTTGATATCACCACCTACTTGCTGATGTATTTCATCATCTGCCCGGCCATGACCGGCGGACTTATGTTCCATCAGCTTACGGACCCGGCTACACAGGCATACTTTATCGCACTGTTCCAGGCCGGCTGGTTCGTGGAATCCATGTGGAGCCAGACGCTTGTCATTCATATGATTAGAACACCTAAGATTCCTTTTATTCAGAGCCATGCTTCCCTGTCGGTGACACTGCTCACCTTCACCGGTATTGCGGCCCTGACCATCATTCCCTTTACCAAACTTGGAGCAACCATCGGCCTGGCCGCCCTGCCGCCTGTATATTTCGCATGGCTGGCACTTACTATTTTCCTGTATATGGTGCTCGCTACGGTGTTCAAGAAGATTTTTATTAGAAGGTATGGTGAGTTATTATAAGAACTTTTTATCAAGATCCACGCAAAAGCCTGCAGGTATTATCACAATTACGAGATAATATCTGCAGGCTTTTATCATTGATTTCTAATACTTACGTCTTTTCAGGAAAGAACCTCGATCCGAAGCAAAGCTTCCTTATTATACTGGGCTTCCCATCACTCCCTTGCTTTAAATTTTTTGCTTCTCCTCCTTAGCCGTACCATGCTGACTGACATATTCCATAAAACTATCATGATTCAAGGACCTGCTGAAATAAAAGCCCTGATAGCACTCACAGCCAAGTTCATGCAGTAATTCGACCTGTTCCTTGGTTTCCACACCTTCCGCCACAGCCTTGACATTCAACTGGCCGCAAAGAGAAAGGATTGATTTTACAATATGCCGGCGCTGTTCGTCTCTGGTTATCAATCCTACCAGGGAGGCATCTATTTTTATGATATTAGCATAGAAATCGCATATGTAAAGGAGCGAGCTGTGACCCATTCCAAAGTCATCAATGGAAAGATTAAGCCCCATCGCCGTAATCTGCCCTAATTTATTGCATATGGCGTCAGTCGCATCAATTGTAGCGTTTTCGGTAAGCTCCAGTTCCATATACTGAGGCTCGATGCCCAGCCGATTGATGCACTCCTGCACAGATCGAACAAGGGAGCCATCCTCTTTCAGCTGCCGCGGACTTAGGTTTACGGAAAGGGGGACTTTAAAACCTTGTTCATGCCAGCGTTTCATATCTCCAAATGAACGATTCATAATCCATTGGCCCAGCTCATTCGTCAAATCTGCCTCATCACAGATACTCAATATAACGATAGGGGATACATAACCATATATGGGATGATTCCACCGCAGAAGAGCTTCTGCGCCCACGACCTGGCCTTTATAATTTACTTTCGGCTGATATTCCATATGAAGCGTTTGTTCCTGGCTCTTAAAGCCTTCCCGGATCTCTGCCGCCAAAGCGCGGGCAAGAGAACCCGTTTCATCGTGACGGTTAAGGATGGTTTTATTCTGCCGTTCCTGAATATATTGAATTTCATTAGCCAGTCCCTTAAACACTTCCATGCGCGCACACTGCTGATGCTTTTCCTGCAGCCTGACGAAAGGAATATAAATCAGCACAGCCAATGCCAGATTAACCGCTTGCATCACGGCTCCGGCAAAAGATCCCGTACTGAGATAGCCAGACAGAAATATGGGAGTGGTCCATGTTACCGCATGCGTAGCCGGAGGAACCAGGCCCACGCTTACGGATATCCAGGCGGTAAGACATAAAAAAACAGGTGCTAACACAAATGGAGCAAAAAAATACGGATTAAATATAATGGGTAAACCAAATATCATGATTTCATTTATATTAAATATACCGGGTAGTATTGATATCTTTGCCAAACGAGTTTCACTGCTGTTTTTTCCTACCAGCAGCAGAGCAATCAGCAGCCCAAAGGTTGCCCCTGCACCTCCTAAATAGACATAGGTGTCAAAAAATTCTTTGTTAAAAATCACTTCACCCATAGTTGACGGTACCGACGAAACCACAGTAGGCAAGGCATCCATAATGACATTTCCACCGTGTACGCCAAACAGCCACAAGATTTGAGTAATGATAATAACAATGACTGCGGAGAAAAAACTTTGTCCCGGCACCCATATTTCGTTGATTGTATGTAACATTTGACTGCTGTTTAATCCGATAAAATCAAGTATCACCTTTACCATGCAAACGGTAAGAACCGTGAGCAGAGCGGGAGTTACAGTCCGGAAGGCTTCCCGGGTCAGGGAACTGCTATAATAACTGTTAAGATTCTTAGACCGGATACGATCCCGTAATTTAAAGAAAAAGCAATATAAATTACATGCAAGAAATGATATGATTATGGCTCCGAACATCCCGGAAGAACCGGCATATTCTGTGCTTATTACCGTACCATCTGAATTCTTCATCCATATGATGAAAACGATCAGTGCTACTGCCTGTAAGACAGCTGTACTGACCTCTCCGGACTTTACGAACTCTTTCTCGCATGCAATCGCATGGCTGACGGTAATCGATGTGATTATCGCCATGATTTGAAGTGTCCCTCCATATATGAGCAGGCCAATTTCCCACCAGCCTTCTCCAAAAATATATGACATAAATGATTGGTATGCCGGAATGGGCAGATTTAGCAGTGCCAGCACAAAGGAACCGATTAAAACAAACGGCATTAAGTATAGCAGTCCTCTACGGAGTATTCGGATCATCTGCTGGTTTGCCAGCTTAGATATAAGTGTATCAAACGTGTGCATTATTTTTATGAATTCCTCCTTCAGGTATGCGAAAACTAACGGCTGTGTCGCTTTAAATATGGTTCTCCACACCTTAGGCCACTATTTTCCTATTTAATATAATAGCTTTAACTAATTTGCTGTTGTTAATTGTAATCAATGTATATAATTATGTTCCCAATTTATTTTCTGAATGAACTAAGTTGAATGAACGGTCAACTGCAATCCGAGCTTCTGGTTAATTCAAGTTACAAAAAGGCAGGGACTGCGCCCTGCCTTTTTGTAACTTGAATTTATCTATACTATTTGCAAACATTTGCATCTTTCCCTTTCTAATGGGAAAGACATTTTACATTGAGGTTCATTCAATATAGTTAACTACTCGTGTAATCTTACTATATGATATTTTATTGATTTGTTAAGAATTGGAAATAGCAGTAGGCAGCCGTCATTTAATCTGCATCTTTTGCATTAAAGCTTCCTGTAATACCTGAGAGAAATTAATATGTCTAATTGTTCTTAAATCGTGTTCTGTTGTTATTAATTGTTTTATGATATTTCACTTTTCAATTGACCGATTGCGATCATAAAAAGAAGAAATTCTGATCTCTACCTCTGTCCCCTTTCCCGGCAGACTGTTATAGGTCAGACCATACCCGGGACCGTAAAGAATCTCCAGCCGTCGGTGAGTATTGAATACGGCAATGTTTGTCCCTATTTTACTGGTCCCGTTGCCTGAGAGAATACCGGAAAGCTTTCCGGTATCCATTCCAACCCCGTCATCGGAAATCAGTATAACGGCTGTATTATCCTCCATCCAGCCGGTAATTACAATGGTTCCTCCTTTTGGCACCTTTTCCAAAAGCCCATGAAGGATGGAATTTTCCACCACTGGCTGAAAGGTCAGTTTTGGTATTGGCAAGTCCATCATGTGATCCGGGATATCATCCACAAAGTCAATGATCTGATGGTAACGCATATTTTGAAGCCGGACATAGGTTTTCACATGTTCCAGCTCATCGGCAATGGTGCTTAAGATTCCCTTATGGCTTAAAGTCAGCTTGTAAAAACGGGAAAGGTCCACGACAGCCTCTGAAACCTCTTCCGTCCGCCCCTGCTGCGCCAGCCAGTTGATCATGTCCATGGTGTTGTATAGAAAATGGGGATTGATCTGGGCCTGGAGAGAATTAAATTCAGCGGCTCGTAAGTCCTCTGCCGCTTTTGCCTGCTCCCCGATGAGCCGGTTCATCATCCTTGTCATATAATTGTAGGTGTCGATCAGGCCCCCGATCTCATCATGGTAAAGAGATGCGGGCAGAGGGGTGGGCGGTTCTGTACGCACCTTTGCCATTTGCCCAATGACAGAGGAAATCCGGTTGGTGATGGAATGAGACAGCCGGTTTGCAATTAAAAAAGAAGTCAATATGCAAAGTAAATATATGAAGAAAAAGCCGATCATTAGGAGGAAGCTTTTTTTAATAATGGCTCTGGTGGGAATAACAGCCACCATAAACCAATCCGCTTTCCTGATATAATAAAAACCGGCATAAACATCATGATCCAGAATATTTTTGAGGACAAAGTTATTGGACGACATAAAAAAATCCCGGACCTTATCATAGCTGAAATGGTAGATTCCCGCCAGTCCGTCGTCAGATGTTGCAACAGTGCTGTCCCGGTCGTTGATGATATAGGCTACGCTGGTATCCTCTGTTAGATTATTCTTTAAAAGTTTAGTAAATGGCGCCTTGGAGTAATAAATAGCTGTATAGCAGGTGTGATACTCACTGTCATATAAAATGGTACTTTTGGTAATATAGGCCATATCCCCAGATTCCCTCACCTCCATGGGGCTTAAATAGAATTCCGGACAAAAGAGCGAATTTAAGGACCGGTCCCCCTGGAAGATTCCGTGCCAGTAAGACCCTCTGGCCTCACTCATGGGACGGAAGATCCGGCTGGAAGCTTCATTGTGAAAGATTTCCTGAAATTCAGGAATATCCAGATAAATAAGAATATTTGTTATGTACTCGCCGTCAATGATGTCTTCTGCTGCCCCGTAAAAATCTGCTGCTTCTGAAGAATCATCAATCCAGTTAGATGGCTGGTATCCGATCAAACGGAATAATTTTTTATAATAAGGATGAGCTTCCAGGCTTTTCTGCGCCTCCATACACGTTTCAATCAACTGATCAATCTGCGGCATGGTCATGGCAGAGGCGTTTTGTTCCGTCCGGATGGTATCCGCCAAAACCATGTCATAAAGCTTTCCATGGAAAAAGAAGAACATGACCAGCATAGGTATGGTGGTGATGACCAGATGGGTGATCGTAAACTTTGTCTGCAGCATCATGTTGTTATAGAAGAACTTTCCTCTTTGTATCAGATTTTTCATTTCAACATTTTCTCCCGGTAATCAGACGGCGACAAGCCGGTCATTTTTTTAAAGCTCTTACTGAAATAATTTCCGTTACTGTATCCTACCTTGTTTGAAATATCGGCAATCTGATAGCGGGAATCTGCCAGAAGCTCTTTGGCTTTTTTCATCCGGTAATCCGTAAGGTATTGGTTAATGGTTTGACCTGTTTCATTTTTAAAATATGTGCACACATAAGAAGCGGACAGGTAGACCTGGCCGCCAATATCCCGTACCGAAAGAGCTTCGTCGTGATAATGATTGTGGATGTACTCTTTAATTAAGAAAATAGTGGGTTCTTCCGACATATGGGACCGGGCTGCTTCAAATAGCAGTTCGGTTTTTTGCGTCAATTTTTGATGCAGCTCCCGAAAGCTAAAGCAGCTTTCAAGAAGCTTCATGGCATTTTCCGGCTCCATGACAGGTGCTAGTCTAAGAGTCTGACGGCAATCCTCCAAAACCATAAAGAGCTTATAATAAAGATCCTTTGCCTCATGGGGAGATACCTCTCTCCTCTGGTAAAAATCCTCATAAAGGCGTAGAAGCAGTTCTCTTCCGATTTTCCGGTCATTATTTAAAACGGCCTCCGATAAAAGGGTGATATAAGCCTCCTCGGCGGACTTATTCCTGTCCTCTTTTTCCGTATGTACCGTATCATTCTCTTCAGGAGTAAAGAATGTTCCCGGATCAAAGAAAAAGCTGCTCTGCATGAGAGAAACCGCAGATGCATAGGAATCGTAAGCCCTTGCAATGCCCGTACAAGTTTCTCCTCTGCTGATATAGAAGGTACAGGCCGGATCAAAGCAATTCTTTAAGAAAACGCCGATCCGGTTTACGGCACCATGAGGAGGTAAAACAGGAGATAGGATATGAAACACATGATACTGGATATATTTTGATACATAGTAAACCTGCATATGGGAATGGGAAAGAAATACCTCCAGATCCGTCAGTACCTGATCCATAAGGTTCTGGTCTGTCTGACTCTGCTCCAGCTTGACAACAAAAGAGGTGAAGCTTGCATGGGAAGTGAGCTTAAGTCCCAGCTCTTTTGCAAGGGCTGTGACGGTTTCCTTATTGTCCCTGTAAGGTTGGGTTAGAGCTGCGGCAAAGGAAGAGGCGGTTCCCCTGGAATAAAACAGCTCATTTTTTACAGTCCTCATGTTCTGACGGACGCAGTTGTAGGCTTCCTTGATTGAATTTTTCACCTCTGTAGGGTCCATGGGCTTTTCCACATAGTTGATGGCCTTTAAGCGAATGGCCGCTTTTAAATATTCTTTATCCGAATAACCGCTCATAAAGATAAAGGCCGAATGAGGAAGCAGCTTCTCCAGCCGTTCCACCATCTCAATTCCATCCATTCTGGGCATCCTTACATCGCATAAAACGATTTCAGGCCTCACTTCCTTTGCTATGCGAAGCCCGCTTATGCCGTCCTCTGCCTGGAATAGCTGAAAGATGCCCAGAGACTCCCAGTCAATGGAATCAATCAGTCCGGTACGTGTGAGCTCTTCATCATCAACGATCAGCAATTTCATAACGGTCTCCTTCCTGCATTTTATCCATTATTATTCTAGCAAAATAGCCAAAAAAAACAATACAAAAGGCTTATTATTGCCGTTATCAACGAAAAAGTCGAAAATATATTACCCGTTATCAAAAGATTATGCTGTTTCTTCCGTGTCTTACCAATGATAGGATGATACTAGATTAAGAAGGGAGGAAGAAGCCGTGTCCGAATATGTTCTGGAATTAAAGGGCGTTACAAAAATATTTCCCGGCGTGAAAGCCTTAGATCAGGTCCATTTCAGTCTGAAAAAAGGCGAGGTTCATGCACTGATGGGGGAAAACGGAGCGGGGAAATCCACATTTATCAAAGTGATAACAGGAGTTCACAGGGCCGACGAAGGAGAAATCTTTCTGGATGGGAATCGGGCAGAATTTAAAGGACCAAAGGATGCCCAGGCAGCTGGAATCGCTGCGGTTTACCAGCATCCTACCTCCTACCCGGACCTTACGGTGACGGAGAATATATTTATGGGCCATGAGATCGTGAACAAACGTATGATCCAGTGGAAGCGGATGACTCAGGAGGCGGATAAGCTTTTAATGCAGCTGAATGCAGACTTTAAGGCTGCCGATGAAATGGGAACCTTGAGCGTTGCCCAACAGCAGATGGTGGAAATTGCAAAGGCACTATCTACCCAGGCCAGAATCATCATTCTTGATGAACCCACAGCAGCTCTGACAAAAAATGAATCCGAAGACTTATACCGGATCGTAGATCAGTTAAAAGCCTCCGGCGTTTCTATTATCTTTATCTCCCACCGGTTTGAGGATATGTACCGGCTGGCGGACCGGGTAACCGTTTTCCGGGATTCCAGATACATCGGGACCTATGAATCGGGGGGAATCACCAATGGAGAACTCATCAAAGCCATGGTAGGCCGTGAAATCAAGGATCTATACCCAAAGCCGGAGGTAAAGACCGGCCCGGAGGTCCTTAAAGTGGAAAACATATCAAGGACCGGATATTTCAAAGACATAAGCTTTACACTGCACCAGGGGGAGATTCTGGGACTTACGGGACTTGTAGGGGCAGGGAGAACAGAGGTGGCAGAAAGCATCTGCGGCATTACAAAGCCGGATTCCGGAAATGTTTATATTGAGGGAAAGCACGTCTCTATAAAACACCCGGCCGATGCCATGAGAGAAGGACTTGTCCTTCTTCCGGAGGACCGCCAGAGAGCAGGTCTTATCCTCACCTGGGGCTTAGGGCGCAATGTGACCCTGCCTATCATGGGAAAATACGCAAAATGCGGCATTACAAATGAAAAAAAAGAATGTGAGACTGCAAAACAGCTTTTGGAAGAAGTAGATACAAAGGCAGTTTCCATCTTTGATCCTGCAAACTCCTTATCCGGCGGGAACCAGCAGAAAGTGGTGGTGGCAAAGGCTTTAAGCCAGGAAATGAAAGTCGTCATTATGGATGAACCAACCAAGGGCGTGGATGTAGGAGCAAAGGCTGAGATCTATCAGATTATGGGGGATTTAGCGAAGAAAGGATACGGAATCCTTCTCATATCCTCGGAAATGCCGGAAATTCTTGGCATGAGCGACCGCATCCTGGTCATGTGCAATGGCAGATTGTCCGGTGAGTTAGATCGCGGGGAGGCGACTCAGGAAGTCATTCTCCAGCATGCCATGGAAAGGAGTTCGCAGTAATGGAGAAAAAATTGCTTAAGAAGATCACAGGCTCCAGAGAAGCCAGTCTGTTCCTTGTACTGGTGATCCTCTGCATGGTGATCCAGATATTCAGCCCATCATTTCTGACCGCAAAATCCATTCTGGATATGCTGAAAAATAATGCGGTTATTATGATCATGGCCCTGGGAATGCTTTGCGTCCTGCTGGTGGGAGGAATCGACATTTCCATCACCTCCACTCTTGCCCTTTCCGGTATGACCGTTGGAATGCTTCTGAAATATAACATCATTCATAATACTCTCTTACTATTTCTCATCGCCATTTTAGTAGGCGCTATATGCGGGGCAATCATTGGTTTTGTAGTAGCAAGAGGAAAGGTGCTTCCGATTATCGCCACCATGGGATTCATGTACATATACAGAGGACTTGCCTATTTGATTGCCAGAAGCCAGTGGGCCAGTGCAGAAAATCTGGGAGGCTTTAAGAACTTTGCATTGGAAAAGGAACTGGGGCTTGGTATATTAAATAATGTTATTGTCATTGTCCTGGTGTGCTATATCATCTTCTTTGCAGTCATGAAATGGACCAGGATTGGAAGAAAGATTTATGCGGTGGGCAGCAATCCGGAAGCTGCTGCCGTATCCGGCATCAATACCAGGAGAATCAAGCTGTTAGTCTATACCCTTATGGGAATGCTGGCCGGTTTATGCGGCGCCCTCGCAGTTGCGGTCTATTCTTCCGCCCAGCCTAACATGCTTTACGGAAAGGAAATGGATGTGATCGCAGCCTGTGTCATCGGAGGCGTGAGCATGTCGGGAGGCCGCGGAACGGTGGCAGGCGCTTTGTTAGGCTCTCTGATTCTGGCAGTCATTGCCAAGGCCCTTCCTCTCGTAGGGATCGACTCCATCGTACAGAATACGGTTAAGGGCTGTATCATACTGGCTGTCATTATATTCAACGTAGTGGCGCAGCGCATGATGCAAAAAGAAAACTTAAAAGGAAGGGAGATGTAATTCATGGCGGGAAAATCGGGAAGAACAATATCTGCGCAGGCAGAGCAAAGCTGGAAAAAAAGCCTTCTCAGCTGGGAAGGGATGCTTGTATTTCTGTTTTTTGCTGTAAACCTGTTATGCATGATCATCTCTCCAAGCTATAAGCTTACCAATGTGCTGCGAGAAATGCCAAAATATTTGACCGAGGTGTTTCTGCTGCTTCCCATGGCTTATATCCTCATTTTAGGGGAAATCGACTTATCAGTGGGAGCCACAGTCTGCTTATCGGCAACCACCGCCTGCCTGGCGGGAAATGCGGGCATTCCATTTCCGGTTGTCATTTTGATCGGCATTCTTGTTGGAACCGCTTGCGGGCTTTTTAACGGGATTGCAGTCACCCTGTTTACAGAGCTGCCATCCATGATTGTCACACTGGCTACGATGATCATATTCCGTGGGATAGCGGAAATTGCACTGGGAAGCGGAGGCTCCGTGTCCTTAAAGCACAATGAAGGCTTTCGGGCACTGGCTGGGAAAATCGGGCCCATACCTTATATCTTTTTTGCAGTCCTGTTTGCGGCTATTATTTTCATCTTTATTTTAAGCAGGACCTCCTTTGGGCGAAGGCTCTATGCCATTGGAAGCAACCGGACCACGTCATTTTATTCCGGCATCCATGTACAGAAAATACGTCTGGTGGTCTATTCTGTTACTGGCATGATGGCGGGCATCAGCGCCATGTTTCTGGTTTCGGTTCTCTACGGTGCCAATACCACTACGGGAACAGGCTTTGAACTGGATGCCATTGCCATGGCAGTATTCGGCGGAATTTCCACGGCTGGCGGTAAAGGTAAATTAACCGGAGCCATGATATCAGCATTTATCATTATCTGTCTCCGGATCGGCTTAGGCCAGATAAACATGAATCCCCAGGTCATTCTGGTGATTCTTGGTACCCTGTTAATTCTGGCAGTTATGATACCGGAACTATTAAAGAACAGAAAACGGAAGCAAGCATGATACGCAGCACCAGAAGGTGTTCAGTATAAAAAACTAAGAAATGGAAAAGGGAGGTAATTCTAACATGAGAAAACAATTGGTTTATGCATTCCTGTGTACCGCTGCGATTTCAGGAATCCTTGCAGGCTGCAGCAGTAAAAGCAGTACAACGGAAAGTCCGGCGTCCCCACAGAAAACTGAAGCTGTGTCCAAGGATGGGGCTGGAACCGGAGGCGCCGCCGGAAAAACCTTTGCTATCGTTACAAAGGCAGCAGGCAATCCGTATAATGAAAAAATGGCACAGGGCTTTCAGAAGGTCATCGAGGCGGAAGGCGGAACCTGCATTATCAAGCATCCGGAGTCCGCTACGGCAGACGCCCAGGTTTCCGTTATCCAGTCCCTGATCTCCCAGGGTGTGGATGCCCTCTGTATCGCGGGAAATGATGAAAACGCTCTGCAGGCGGCTTTGGAGGAAGCCATGGCAGCAGGCATCAAGGTTTCCTGTCTGGATTCTAAGGTGAATAAGGACAGCCGGCAGACCTTTGTCAACCAGGCCGGAACCACGGAAATCGGCCAGGCCTTAATGGATGCCGTCTATGATATCTCAGGCGGCGAGGGGGACTGGGCCATTCTTTCCGCCACTTCCCAGGCTACCAACCAGAATGCCTGGATCGAAGCTATGAAAGAGGTTATGAAGGAAAGTAAGTATTCAAAGCTTAATCTGGTAGAGGTAGCATATGGAGATGACGAACCCCAGAAATCCACGGACCAGACTCAGGCGCTTTTATCCAAATACCCTGATTTAAAGGTTATCTGTGCGCCAACCACCGTTGGAATCAATGCGGCCGCAAAAGTCCTTCAGGATGAGAAATCCAAAGTCAAACTGACAGGCCTGGGACTCCCCTCTGAAATGGCGGAATACATCGGCAATGATGACGCTCACTCCTGTCCTTATATGTACTTATGGAATCCTATTGATGTAGGTTCCTTAGGAGCCTATACTTCCATCGCACTGGTAGACGGCTCTATCACAGGAAAAACCGGTGACAAATTCGCTGCCGGCGAAATGGGCGATTACGAAGTGATCGGGGCATCGGATGGCGGAACGGAGATTATTCTTGGGCCTCCATTTAAATTTGACAGTTCTAATATTGATGAGTGGAAATCCGTTTATTAAAAGAAGTGGCTGCCGTACCAAATGGTACGGCAGCCACTTTTGCTCTATCTAAAGTTATAAAAGCAAGACTCTGCTATATTTCCTCAATAAAACGAATTCCTCTGCTTTCGCTGAACCGTTGAATGATTTCCCAATGATTTTCTTTCGGTACCTGAATAATCAGAGTTGCTTCCACCGGTTTTCTTCCATCTTTATTGGGTTCCATCAGTGTATCGATTTTTTCAAAGGTATAGACCGTATATTGACTTCCCGTTATTACTTCTAAAAAACAATTGAGCGATTCATCAGAATCAAACACCACATGAATCTCCATAAAGCTTGACTTTCTCAGAAACCATTTCTCTACATCAATGAATTTTGTAACGATGAGCATAACAAGAAGACAAGTGAACAATGCACCCGAATAATAGCCTGCACCGATTGCGATTCCAAGGCACGCACTTGCCCACAGTCCTGCTGCCGTCGTCAAGCCGCGCACATGATTCCGCCGGTCGATTAAAATAGTTCCCGCACCAAGAAAGCCGATACCGCTGATCACCTGTGCAGCGAGCCGGGTTGGGTCGCCAGATGCGGTGCCTGCCGTGATCTGCTCATTAGTCAGCATAACAAGTGTAGATGCGATACAAACCAGCATGTGGGTCCGTAATCCTGCCGGGCGGTGGCGCTTTCTCCGTTCCATTCCGATCACTCCGCCGCACCAGGCGGCAAGAAGCAGCCGAAACAAGGTTGTCAGCAGCTGGCTTGGTTCAAACGAAGCCATAAACGGTGTTACAAAGTTCATAGGGAATTCCTTTTCAGCTCATTCATATGCGCAATCATATAACTGCCGGTCTCCACGCTCAGCCTCATAGCCGAAGGCACCAGGGGCCCAGGAACCCTAGACAGATAATGCTGAATCTCAAAGGTAAAGGGATTTTTATACCCTATATCCGCCAGCGCCTGCAAAATTTCCGGCCAAAAGATCCTGCCCATATAAGGGAGAATATGCACGGCATCCGGTCCCGATTCATCGGATATATGCAGGCATTTCAAGCGGTCACCCAGCATTCGGATGGCCCTGGTCTGATCCTGGTGCTCAATGCTGCCGTGCTCTGTATCCCAGCACGCACCAACATTCGGCCGGTCCACCGCATCCACAAGACGAATAAGCTCTTGTACCTCAATGGCATAACGCTTCACTCCCTCATTTGTCTTCCCCCACATATTTTCGATAGCGATCCCCACATCAAACTGCTTCGCATAATCAGCCAATTCCTGAAAGAACCGCACATTCATCACATGGGTATCTCGTGCCGCCTCTCCTTGCTTTATGCAGGTGGAAGGATGCACCACGATCCAGGGCGCACCAAGTATGGCTGCACCCTCTATGCTACGACGCATCATTTGGTCCAGGCGTAAATCATTGCCCGATGGATTGCAAAAATCATACAACGTAGCATGAGCTTGCACAAAACCCACCTGCAACTTATCCGCCAATTTCTTGAAGTGTATGATTTCCTTTTTCCAATCGTCGCGTAACAGACGGTCCGGCTGCTTTGCCAGTTCTACAAAACCGAAATCAAGCGCTTTATAACCGGCGGAGGCACATACTCGAATGCTGCATTCCATAGGAATATCCGGCATGCCATTTCGTTCGCAATATATATTCGTAGAAGTCGCCAAAACCATATCAATCATCCTTTCTACTTATGTAATCTACATCGTGCATTGCAATCACACGAATCGCTTCAACAGCACCTTCTGTAAAAGGAAGGATGCAGAGATAATCGGCATAACTTTTGGTGGAGGATACTGCGTTGCCAACTGCCGCTCCAACGCCGGCCACAGCTAGCATTTTGTTATCATTTTCATTGTCACCGATTGCCAGCACTTCGTTCTCACTTATCCCCAGCCGCTTACATAAATCCTGCAATGCAACGGCTTTATTTACACCTTTTGCTACTATCTCACACCCTTTATCACCATACATAGTGACGGAGTAGAGGTCCTTCACTTCAGCCACCAGACCCAACAGCGTGTCAAATCCGGCGTTTTCTGCTTCGGTCATAATATTCAGCTTGTCGGCAGTCTCAACCGGCCAATCAACTGCTGCAATCTCCCGGAAAGGCACGGCACGTCCTGCTGCCTTCCGTCTGCGGGTCCACCCAGTCTCTGAAAAGCTATATTCCGTATCATGCTGAAACATCAGCACCGTAAACCCCTTTAGAACTGCAGTACGCACCAGCTTTTCTAAGTTTGATAAAGGGAACGAACGGCGATATAAAACTCTTTCTCCGTCACATAGTACCGCGCCGTTGCAGGTTACTATGGGCGCAGTAATCACAAGCTGCTGCGCAAAGCGTTCAACCGCGTAATAGGGGCGTCCAGTGATAAACGTAAATCGGATCCCTTTTTTTGAAAGCTCTGCGATAGTTTGCACCGCTTCCTCTGAAATAGAAGTATCTGGTCCGAGGAGTGTCCCATCCAAATCTGTGACAACAAGCCGGATGTTGTGCATACGCTTCCCTCCTTATGCAAATACCGATGAGGCGGCATCGGGGAATATACCGTCTCATCGGAATGATTTTATTCGTTGGTTTATTCGTTTGCTGCGTGGTATTCATCGAGGAGTACATTGCAGTCGGCGGTAATCTTCTCTACCGTGGCGTCAACCGTTCGTTTGCCTTCGCAGAACTCCAGCATGGTGTCTGTGATCACCTTCTGTACGTCATTGTATACCAAATCCAGCGGTTCCTGTGCATTGGGACTGGCAGCAAGCATTTCATCCAACGCCATTTTATATTGTGGATGTTCCTCGTAGTATTTCACCATTTCCGGCAATTCATAAGCTGCAGTATTAACAGGAATATAGCCGGAAGCCTGGGAGAAGGTCATCTGGTTCTCCGGAAGCAAACAATACTGTATCACATCCCACGCAGCGTCAACCCGGGCTTGGTCTCCCAGTTTAAATAAATTCAGGCAGCTTCCTCCAATGGCTGCGCCGCCGTTGTCATCCGCATTCACCTTGGGCAAATATGCAGTCTGGAAGTCAAAGGAATCCCCCACCAGATCCTTGATTGTACCCAATCGGGAAGAAGACATGATCAGCATAGCAGACAATCCCTGGGCAAATTCTTCGTTCATGTTATCTTCTACATATTTATAACCGCCGGTCTCGATCATCTTTTGCCATTTTTCAAGAAAGTTTTTCATGGTACCGTCTTCACCGGCCACGATTTTTGTCATAGGTGCTGTCCGGCCTCCTTCATTATCACCAAAGAAACTGTCCGGGCTCTGACTGACCACAAACTGTACCATCTGGTAACGGCGGATCTGAACGTTCAGGCCATATCGTGTCACATTACCGGCGTCATCTTTTAAAGTCAGCGCTTTTGTGTATTCAGCCAACTCATCCAGGGTTTCGGGTGGGCCGTCAAAGCCGGCTTCTTTCAATGCATCCGCATTATAGTATAAAAGCGGAATAGAGTTTGCAAACGGTACGGCGACCATTTTCCCTTCGTAGCTGCACATGCGCTGCATCGCTTCAGGGAAGGTGCCCGCAGACACCTCGGATGCAGGATCATTTAAGTACTCACTTAAGTCCACATTCCAATCCAGTTCCATCATGGACGGAATGGTGGACGTCAAGCCGACGTTGATGTCTGGCGCGTTGGCAGTGTCCTTTGTCTGATAGGCCAGCAGCACCTTATCAGTGCCCTCGTATCCCTGATATACCAGTGATACCTTTATTCCTTTCTCTGAACCACGCGTCTTATTATAGTTGTCAATAATAGACTGCAGCGCTTCTCCCGTCGCTCCACCGAAGGAGTGCCAGAACACAATTTCAATCGGATCTTCTGTGGAGTTTGGCTTGGATTCGGAAGCAGAGTCGGCCCTGGGTGAGCTGGGGTCTGATGAGTTTTTGGGAGTACTGCCGCAAGCAACCAGACCAGAACAAAGTGCAAGCGCCATGAGTACCGCAAAGGCTCTTTTCATCGTATATCCTCCTTTAATATTATGATGTATGATAAAACCCGGAACAGGTATTATCCCTTGACGGCGCCGGTCATCATTCCGCCGACAATTCTCTTTTGAAACACAAGAAAAACCAGAATGGATGGAATCAGAATCATGACTGCCGCTGCCATAATCGTCCCGTATCCATAGGAACTGCCTTCATTGATATTCAGCATGGTTATAGCGACCTGGGCGGTGCGCATGTTATTTACATTCGTCACAAGGAGAGGCCACAGGTAGGTATTCCAGGTTCCAACGAAGGAAGAGATGAATACGGTGGCGATAACCGGTGTGCTGGAAGGAAGCAGAATTCTGGCATAGAATGTAAAGTTGCCACATCCATCCACCAGCGCCGCCTCCCTCAACGTTTTAGAATAAGTCATGAAATGCTGGCGCATAACAAAGATATTCATTGCGGAAACGAAAAACACAACCATCATACCGAGATATGTATTGATCAGCCTCAATTCTGCAGTAGTAAAGTAATTTTGCACTACCAATACATCGGCCGGAATAATCATACTGCCAACTACAAGATAAAATAGGACTTTTTTACCTCTGTAATCAAAGAAAGCAAAGGAAAATGCTGCCATACTGGCGGTTACGATACGTACAACACTGGAAACGAAAGCTACAATGAATGAATTGAACATAAACCGGAAGATATTTGTCTGTGCTAATGCGGTGATATAGTTTCCCAGATAGAAAGATTTTGGGAAAAAGTGAATTTCTTTTGTCAAAACCTCATCCGGCCGCATGAAGGAAATACAGACCGCATAGATTATCGGCGTCATCAGCAAAAGTCCCAATGCAAGACAAAACAATTGGTATAAAACACTTTTTACAACCTTTTTCCGCTTTATAATTGTTTTTCTATCTCCGCTTCTATCAATCATAGTTCACCTTCTTCTTGTCTAAAATCAAACTGAAAACCATCATAATTGCAGCTAATATAAAACCGACCATCGTCGCAGCAAATGCTGCATTGTAATTTGTTCCAATAATCGCTTTCCCATAAATATAGGACATGATCGTTTCCGTTGCACCATTGGGCTGCCCTGTCGCACCGTTGTTGGTAGTCAGAATCAATGTAAGACTTGCGGTGGTCATTGCATAGGCAATGTCCTTTACCAACAGAAACAGCAACGTGGGGGAAACCAAGGGAATAAGGATCTTACCCAGCAGCTTTATACCTACTGCACCATCGACCTGTGCGCTTTCCAGTACTTCGTCCGAAAGTCCCCGCAAAGCAGAAAAGAGAAAGATAAAATTGTATCCGATATTAGACCAGATCTGGACAATGATCAAGGATAATAATGCGGTTTTAGGATCTGTCAGCCACGAAACCGAAATACCGGACAGCTTATTGATAATCCCCATGGAAGGGTTATATGCGAGTTGAAAAATCATGGCGATTACAGAGGCCGATACCGCCATGGACAAAGCAAACAATGCTTCATAAGCAATAGATATCCGATGATGCCTGCGTGCAAGCAGCGCCAGTGCAAATCCGAAAACAATGCTGATAGGTACCGTTGTAAAGACATAGATAAATGTGTTTCCCATAGCCCGTAAAAACTTTTCATCCGTCAGCACACGCACATAATTGGCTAAACCAGCAAATTCTTTTATCTCCCGGAATTTATTCACGGTAAATAAACTAAGAATGGCATTTTGAACAAAGGGATAATAGGTGAACAAAAGCAGCATGCTGAAAGCTGGCAAAAGGTACAGATAAGGTTCAATAAAATGAAATGCTCTTTTTTTCATTGCGTTTCTCCATTCGCATTATGGATTTATTCATAACATGCAAGTTTTTCAAACAAATCACCCATCAGCTTATCCCGGTTTATGCTGTATACATATCGGATAAACAGACGGCGTTTATCGTTGCTGTAAAAGTTGTCATATTGCATAATTGGACTATGCTCCAGGCGATCCAGCATAAAGTTCTGTCCCAAAAGCCAGCCAATGGCGGCAACATCGGAAATAGGACGGCTCCAGCATCGCTCGCCATTGCATATGCTGGCTTCCTTGGCAGTCTTGTCCAGTATGTAATCACAAAATGCATTTTTTCCCCGCAGCCAATACTCCATCTCCGGTCCGGTCGTAGTAAAGTGGTCCAGTACCCCTCGTCCGGGAAGCAAAACCAGCGGAACGCCGCTCCCCAACAATACCCGTGCGGCGGCAACATCCTGTCCCGCGTTAAAGGAAGCGTTGTCGTGCCATTCGAAGCTCATGCCGCCCAGCCAAACAACAAAAATACGATCCTTAATTTCCGGATGAAGCAAGATCGCAGAGGCAATATTGGTACAGGCAGCAATCCCAATCACATAGAGCGGATGCTCCGGCGTATACTGCATAGCCTGTCGGTACAAGGCCTCCGTGGCTGGAGATTCAATCGGCGTTTTCTCGTTGCGCAAAAAACCTGTCGCACCCTTGTAGACCATCGGTGCAAATTCCTCTCTATTCAGCATGGCAAGCACATGAAAAATTTCCTCGTAGCTCTTTTCCATACCATCGGCAGGGCTCTCTGAATGATGGTTAAAAAACGGTGCGGCGTAAATCCCCTTTAACTTCAATCGGTCCTGGTATTGCAATAAATAGGCGATGGCAAACTGGTCATCCACCTCGTTATAGGGATCAGTATCCAGTACAACGTCAACGGGTTGCTCCGGCCGTTTCAATTGAAGTATGGACTGTGCATAATCCTCCATGGTATTGGAATTGTTGTCTGTGTAAATATAGGGCTTAGGTGATTTCATCTGGTCTTCCTTCCTGATTATACAAAATGTTGTAAATAAGCAATTATTTTATAGATAAATATGTTTATTTACAATGTTTATAATGTTACATTAATACTTTTTTGTAATAATGTCAATATTAAATTTGGTTTTTTACAATATCTTGTAGCAATATATAATAAAACTTTACATTCATATTGCACTATAAAAGCATCTGTGAATTTTGAGCATTTAATTTGACATTGGAATAAACCATGATATTATTGTTATATACCAAGTTTTGAAAGGACCTTATTATGGCAAATAAATTGCAGCTACGCAGAAGAAAAATACTTGATTTACTTTCACAAGTTCCTATTAGTTCCACGCAGCAGTTAGCTGAATCAACTGATGTTTCCACCGAAACCATGCGTAAAGATCTGGATGCTTTGGCTGAAGAAGGCCGGATCATCAAAGTTCACGGCGGAGTAGCTTTAGCCAACATAGCAAGCGAGATACCGTTTGACCTACGTGCAAAAGAGAATGTGAACTTAAAAATAAAAATTGCAACGGTCGCCGCAAGGCTGGTGGAAAAAGGCGATGCCATCTTAATGGAAAACTGCACTACCAACCTGGAGCTGGCTAAGGTATTGGCGCAGGATCCGGAACTGCTGCAAACCCTTGTTATCGTTACCAATTCCTTTGCGATTGCTTCCCTGTTTAATTCCGGAGGCTTATGCCAAAGACTTTTCTTTTTGGGTGGCTGGGTAAGTCCCCAAGAGCATGCCACGCACGGATACCAAACGACGAAAATGATGGAGGAAGTACATGTGAACAAAGCATTCATCAGTGGTGCAGCTATCAGCGATCAGCTCATGATTACCGGCTACTACGATGATGACGTTGCTTTTCAAAAGACTGCTATGCAATGTGCAGATGAAATCATTTTAATGCTGGACAGCAGTAAATTTGGTAAAAATGCGCTATTAACGGTTGCACATTTGTCTGATATGGATTATCTGGTTACCGATAGATCTTTTCCGAAAGAACAAATCAAGGAAATTACTGCGATGAACGTCTCATATATTCTTGCACAATAAATAAAGCGACCGTCAGAGAGAAATCCGACGGTCGTTTTACAATGAGAGATAACATCTACAGGCATGGAAAAGGCCGCAGTTTAAGACCGTGGCTTTAAATGAATAGGACAAGAGAGGGCACCCCTCAGTCAATTCACGACTTATGGGATACCCTCTCCTTTTATTTTCACCAGCGTTAAGTTCAGTTAAGCTGCATTATAATGACATTGCCGAATACTCATCTACTGGTGTATTATACAAATCCACGTCAAGCTCTGATGTCAGCCTTGCTGTTACAAGGCCGGCCAGCATAGCATCATTCACATTCAAAGCGGTCCGCCCCATATCAATTAAAGGTTCCACCGATATTAACAGTCCGGCCAGGCCAACAGGCAGATTCATGGCGGATAAAACCATCAAAGCGGCAAATGTCGCACCGCCGCCAACCCCGGCAATACCAAAGGAGCTGATTGCAAC
>Ga0213825_1000569_pt1 | contig 27005 bp, 21 predicted proteins | sample MC6MC0900MG_FD_179896 | JGI IMG/M metagenome (GOLD analysis project Ga0213825, IMG submission 179896) | Enriched soil aggregate microbial communities from Iowa State University, Ames, United States - MC6-MC0900-MG | ecosystem: Environmental > Terrestrial > Soil > Unclassified | place: USA: Iowa... | reverse complement strand
CGCTTTGTCTCTTCTTTCCGTCGCTCTGACACTTCTTTCCGTCGTTCTGACACTTCTTTCCGTCGCTCTAGCTCTTCGATCCGTCGCCCTTGCCTCTTTCCGTCGCTTTGACACTTCTTTCCGTCGCTTTGACTCTTCTTTCCGTCGCTTTGACTCTTCTTTCCGTCGCTTTGACTCTTCTTTCCGTCGTTCTGACTCTTCTTTCCGTCGTTTTAGCTTTTCGATCCGGCGCACTGGCCTCTTCCGTCGCTCTGACTCTTCTTTCCGTCGTTCTAGCTCTTCGATCCGTCGCACTAGCCTCTTTCCGTCGCTTTGACTCTTCTTTCCATCGTTCTAGCTCTTCGATCCGTTGCTCTAGCTTTTCGATCCGTCTCCCTGGCCTCTTTCCGTCGTTCTGACACTTCTCTCCGTCGCTTTAGCTTTTCGATCCGGCGCACTGGCCTCTTTCCGTCGCTTTGACTCTTCTTTCCGTCGTTCTGACACTTCTTTCCGTCGCTTTAGCTTTTCGATCCGGCGCACTGGACTCTTATTATCGCTAGATACTCGAGCAGCTCTTCTCTTTACCCATCAATACAAAAAAACGCATCCTCTCAAAAGGATGCGTTTTCTTACTTAAATGGTCATCATATAGTAGACACCGACTGCCAAAAATGCGATGCAGACAACGATTAGTATTTTTGCTAATTTTTCCATGTCATTACACTCCTATGCAATACTTGCCCCAATAACAAACGATAGACCGACTGAAATAGTAAAGGATATGAAGCCGACTGAACGATTATCATTTGCGATTTCTTGATCAACATTAAAACGTGGTGTCATAAATTCAAATAAGAAATACGCCACAATAAGTAATATAAAACCAAATAGACCCCAGCCAATCATTTCACTTAAATTACTATGGCGCGCAATGGAAAAACGAAAAATATTACAAATCCCCAGTATTTTTCCACCTGTTGCAAGCGCCACAGCGATATTACCATTTTTAATTTCTTCCCAATTTTTATATTTCGTAACGACTTCGAATAATGCCATCGAGACGACTAAACATAAAACAACCACACTAAAATATCCTGCCGTTTCGATAATTGGATATCGCCAAAAGTTAGAATTCAGCATTTTCTCCGTCCCCTTTACAGCTTATTTCAATTCCACAACCGTGACGCCGAAGCCCCCCTCACCGGCTTCACCAAAACGGAAGGATTTTACACGCTTATGCTTTTTCAAATAGGTTTGAATTCCTTGACGTAATGCGCCTGTACCGACACCGTGAATAATTGACACACGCCCATAATTTGCAAGTAAGGCATCATCAATATATTTTTCTGTACGTATAATGGCATCTTCAAATCGCTCGCCACGTAAATCTAATTCTAATTTTACTTGGCTATTGCGATTTTTCACACCCGTAATACGTTGAACAGGTTCCTTTTCTGGTTTAATGTACTCTAGATCACTATCCGAGATTTTCATTTTCAAAATACCCATTTGGACAACCCATTCGGAATTCGATACTTTTTCAAGCAATGTACCCCGTTGACCATAGCTTAACACCTTTACCTCGTCTCCGACAACTAAGTTTTGTGCACGGGCCTTTACTTGTGCTGCTTTTTTCAGCACTTTATTGTTTTCAAGCGGTGTAGCTTCTTCCAATCGTTTACGAGCTTCGATAAGCTCATGCTCCTTGACAACTTGGTCTGCATTTTTGCGCATTTCCCGAAGATCCGCAATAATTGATTCTGCTTCTATTTTTGCTTCATCAACAATTTTACGAGCTTTTTCTTTCGCTTTTTTATCGAGTGCTTCTTTGCGTTCTTCGTAAGCAAGTACTTTTTCTTGCAGCTCTTTGCGTAGGTCTTCAGATTCTATCAGTAATTCACGAGAGCGTTCTGCATCATCTTCAGACTGGCGACGAGTCGCTTCAAGTGAAGCAATCATTGACTCTACCTCATGGCGATCTGTGCCTGTAAAGCTTTTCGCGCGGTCAATAATCGACTCTGGTAAGCCAAGGCGACTTGAAATTTCAAATGCATTCGAGCGACCTGGTACACCGATAAGCAGACGATATGTTGGACTCAGTGTTTCAATATCAAACTCCACACTTGCATTGGCAACCCCTGGACGATTATAGCCGTATGCTTTTAGCTCAGGATAATGCGTCGTCGCCATAACACGGGCGCCTCTACCATGTACTTCATCTAAAATGGAGATGGCAAGAGCTGCCCCTTCCTGAGGATCAGTCCCAGCCCCTAATTCATCAAATAGTACTAGTGACTCGTGATCAAACTTTTTTAAGATGTCTACAATATTGACCATATGAGATGAGAATGTTGACAGTGATTGCTCAATGGACTGTTCATCTCCAATATCCGCAAAAAGCTGCTTGAAAACGGCTAGCTCTGAACCATCAAGTGCAGGCACTGGTAACCCTGCCTGTGCCATTAATGTACACAGTCCAACTGTTTTTAAAGTCACAGTTTTACCACCAGTGTTTGGTCCTGTAATTACAACGGCCGTAATGTCTTTCCCAAATTCAATATCATTGGCAACTGCAGTTTCGATCGGTAAAAGTGGATGACGTGCACGCACAAGTCGAATATAGCCATCGTTATTCATTTTAGGCATTGTACATTTGTTCGCTTGACCGTACTTGCCTTTTGCTAAAATGACGTCTATTTCACCTAGTACTTTTACTAAGTTAAATAAATCAGGCGCTACTTCCTCTACCATTGCACTTAAAGCAAGTAAGATGCGTTCAACCTCAGCTTGTTCCTTCATTTTTAATCGATGAATTTCATTATTCGCTTGGACAACAGAATCTGGCTCGATAAATAATGTTTGACCAGAAGATGATTGGTCATGCACAATTCCACCATAATGATGACGATACTCCTGCTTAACTGGGATAACAAAGCGATCATTACGAATCGTTACAAGTGTATCTGAGAGCATTTTTGAAGCATTGCTCCCACGTGTAAGGCTTTCAAGCTTAGAACGAACTTTAGCCTCCTCAGCGCGCAAAGATTGGCGAATGGAACGCAAAGTTTGGCTTGCAGAGTCTAGCACTGAGCCGTTGTCATCAATACAGTTATTAATTTCATGCTGCAAACCTGTTAAAACAGGCATTGAATCCTTTTTGGCGATGAAATGAGGAATCTCAATCACTTCTTCTGATTCGATATCTTCAATAAAATTGCGAAGAATTCTACTAGCTCGAATTGTACTTGAAACTTCCATTAATTCTATCGCTGAAAGCATGCCACCAATTTGTGCACGTCTCGCAGCTGGTCGTACATCAAAAATACCACCCATCGGCACATTGCCTTTTACACGTAAAATAGAAAGTCCTTCATCCATTTCTTCTAATAATTGTACAACTTTTTCATAGTCTGTTTGTGGTACAAGCTCATCAATGGCTGATTTGCCAATTGATGAAGTACAGAATGTAGCCACTTGCTGACGTACTTTATCATATTCTAGTGTTTTCAATGCGCGTTCTGCAATCACTGAGAACACCTCCTCAACCTATTTATTTCGTCGAATAAACGCTTCAAATTGTTCTCGCGTCCATGTATTTACAATCATATCCTTTTTCAACCATGCTCTGTTTGCGTAGCGCACCCCAATATCCATAAAGCGTAAATGAGCAATATCGTGGGCATCTGTATTGATTGCTACGGGCACGCCGGCAGCTAAAGCCATTTCTAAATGCTCAACACATAAATCAAGACGATAAGGATTCGCATTTAACTCTAAAATTTTACCATATTCCTTTGCCCACGTAATTAATTGCTCCATATCAGGATTATAGCCATTACGATCCTCAATAATGCGACCAGTTGGATGTGCAATCATATGAACATAAGGATTTTGCATCGCCGTAAGTAGACGCGCCATAATTTTTTCCTGCGATTGTGTAAAGCTAGAGTGAATGGAGGCAATGACAAAATCTAATTCTCTTAGCACTTCATCTTCAAAATCGAGAGAACCATCTGGCAAAATATCCATTTCTGTCCCTGTATATAAATGAAAATCTGCATGCGCTTCATTAAATGCCTCTATTTCAGCTCGTTGCTTTTTTAAACGCTCTGGTGTTAAGCCGTTCGCTACTTTTAAAAATTGTGAATGGTCAGTAATAACGCTATATTGATAGCCTCGCTCTATCAATGCCTCGCCCATTTCCGCTACAGAGTACGCACCATCAGACCACGTCGTATGCATATGCAAATCTGCATGAATATCCTCTAGTTTTACTAGACCTTTAATGTCTTTCGTTTTGTCAAATTCCGTTGTACCTGTGCGCAAGCTAGGCGGGATAAATGGTAAATCAAAATGCGCAAAAAATTGCTCTTCATCCTTAAATGTCAATACGGTACCATCTGCTTGCTCTACGCCATATTCACTAATCTTTTCACCACGGGCTTTAGCAATTTGGCGCATGCGAACATTGTGATCTTTCGAGCCTGTGAAATGATGCAAGGCTGTTGCATATTCAGCATCTTTCACTAATCGAAAATCTACGCTCACCGGCTCTTCTAGATCTAAAATAACTGAAATCTTTGTATCACCAGCTGCCACTACCTCTTGGATAGAAAGCTCATTCAGTAATTTTTCACGTACAGCTTCAACTGCTTCAGTGACAACAATAAAATCAATATCTTTACTTGTTTCTGCAGCACGGCGGAAGCTGCCAGCAACAGAAAAACGTTCCACTTCTTCCATACTACTTAGAAGTGCTTCAATTTGTAAAACGACAGGTTCTAGCTGCCAAATCGGTAACCGTTCTGAACGATTTGCTAAATTTGCAAGCTCCTTTAATATTTTTTCTTCGGTTTTTGCTGCAAAGCCTGCTAGTTCACGAACTTTGCATGACTCACAAGCAGCCTTTAAACTTTCCGCAGAATCAATGCCTAACTCTTGATGAAGCTTGGCTATTTTTTTACCGCCTAAGCCTGGAAGTTTTAATAATGGGAGCAACCCTTTTGGTACAATTTCCTCTAATTCTTTTAATAGGCTTGATTCCCCAGTTGTCATTAAATCCTCAATAACAGCAGCTGTTCCTTTACCAATGCCTTTAAGCTTTGTTACATCCTCCATCTCGCTTAACGAGCGCTCGTCTCCTTCAAGTGCAGCGGCAGCTTTTCGAAAGGCAGACACTTTGAATGGATTTTCCCCTTGTAATTCCATATACAATGCAATTTTTTCAAGTGTGCGAATAATTGTTTTTTTGTTCACTCGGAATTCCTCCTATCGTAAAAACACTTCCCTCAAAACCGAGAGAAGTGCACAGTTTGCTATTGCATATAAATATACCACCAGTTTTGGAACATATTCGTAATAATTGGTGTATGCTCCAAAATGAGACCACTTAATAACGACTTCGACATTAAACTTTGGATACCATCGACCGGCAATAAAGCAAGGATGTATAGCAAAATAAACATAATTAAATAGTTTTCAATTATGCCAAACAATGCTCCAAGCCAACGATTCACTGTGCCTAACACAGGTAAATACGCTATAAAATCAAAGATCGATGCAACAATTTGCAATGTAATTTTCACCGCAAAGAAAATAACAGCAAAGGCAATGACTCGGTAAAAAGTACGGTCTACATCCAGGCTATCGATCGCTATCCCAAGACCACCTGAATCTGTTATACCTGGATACGGTACCCAAAACACAAATTTTTGTGCTAATGGTTTATAATAAATATACGCAACAATTAGGGCAACTACAAAGCTAACGATGTGCATCATCTGTACGATGAAACCACGTTTTGCTCCAACGATGAGCCCGGCAAATAGCACCACTAATATGATTAAATCTAACATTCACTTCAACCCTTTAATTTTTTCAATTCTTCTTCTAGTTGCTCTATTTGTTCTTTTAATAGTAAATAATCATGAACGGTATTTACTGCTGTAAGAACGGCAAGCTTTGTGCTATCAAGTGAGGGATTATGTACATTCATTTCGCGCATACGGTCATCAACAATCGAAGCGACAAGTCGCATATGTCCAATGGATTCAGAACCGACCATTTTATATGTATGACCATAAATTTCCACAGAAATTTTATTCTTTTCTTGATTTTCCATAGTCGCACCCTCCTTTAAAGTCTTTGTGCACACAATTTTTTTGATTATGTGCAGTATCACACAAAAAAGCTATTTATTATCATACCATGAAAGGTATAAAATTGTGAACAATGAGGACAGAAAGGAACGATTAAATGTCAAATATTGTACTTTTATTATCAACAAATTTACAAAAAGAGGTGATGTCTTTCTATGCAAACAATTTCGTGGAACGTAAAGCACCTGGTGTAATCTTTGCCGCAAAACTCCCAGATACCGCAATTACGATGTATAAATCAGGTAAATTAATGTTCCAAGGGGGAGGGGCTGAGCGTGAAGCTGCACGTTGGGGAAACATCGAAATAACAAATACACAGAAATCATCAGCAATCGGAGCAAAGGGTGATGTTCTGCCAGATGGCTTTGCTTCGATGTCGGTGCTAGGCTCAGACGAAACTGGTACTGGTGATTATTTTGGTCCAATTACAGTTGCCGCAGTATATGTGCCTGCATCAAAAATTGAGCTAGTAAACGAACTAGGTGTCAAGGACTCAAAAATGTTAACAGATGATTATATGCGTAAAATAGCTCCCGATTTGCGTGCCACTTGTGTTCACAGCGTGCTAGTACTTCGCAATGAAAAATATAACGAATTACAATCCCGAGGCTACTCTCAAGGTAAAATGAAGGCCATGATGCACAATAAGGCACTTAAAAATGCACTGTCAAAAATGGCACCCGAAAAACCTGAACATATTTTGATCGATCAGTTTGCTGAACGTGGTGTCTATTACAATTACTTAAAAAATGAGCGAGAAATTGTTCGAGATGATGTACTATTTTCTACGAAAGCTGAACAATTACATGTTTCAGTAGCAACAGCATCGATATTAGCTCGTGCGGCATTTTTAAAAGAAATGGACCGACTAAGTGAGATTGCCGGTACTGAGTTATTGAAGGGAGCTTCAGCAAAGGTAGATGCATTAGCAGCACGTATTTGGCGTGGGCAAGGTGAAGAATTTTTACGATCCGTTACGAAATGGCATTTTGCTAATACAGAAAAAGCGAGGAAAATGAAATAAAAGAAATTTTAATCAGTAGGGTTTTCTGTTATTCTCCACTGATTATTTGTCTTACTTTTACGAGCAGTTAATTTGAGATCAATCTGGTCTTAAAAAAAATTTCGCTATACTCCAGCAGATTACAAGTTTATACGACTTGCCCTCGACTGTAGTTAGCGAAATTCTTTGTATCAAAAATTTATTATGATCTTTTTTGAAGTCTTTTGTTCTAGCTTAATATTTAAACTGTTGAATCGTCCGTTGAAGATTTTCAGACATGTCAGCAAGCGCTTGGCTGATGCTGCAATTTCTTCCATAGATGCAAGCTGTTCCTCTGTTGCAGCGGAAATATTTTGTGCACTTGCTGTATTTTCATTTGTTTGCTCAAGCACCGTTTCAATCCCCATTGCCACTTGATTGGCATGTTGAGAAATGACTTTAGATGCCTCCGAAATTTGTCCTATTTCATAAGTTACACTTTGTACATTCGTACGAATCTCTTCAAACGACTTTCCTGCCATATTTGTTACATCAATACCCTTCACGACCTCAGCTGAACCTGCAGCCATTGATTCAACTGCCAGCCCTGTATCTGCTTGAATCCTAGAAATAATTTCCTTAATTTGTAGTGTAGATTGTGCAGATTGTTCAGCGAGCTTTCGCACTTCGTCAGCTACTACCGCAAAGCCTTTACCTTGCTCACCTGCACGGGCAGCTTCAATTGCTGCGTTTAAAGCTAATAGGTTAGTTTGTTCAGCAATTTGAGTTATGGCCTCCACAATGTCTTCAATTTCGTGAGAACGCTTGTCTAATGTTTGCACTGTCTTTTCAAGGGTTAGTACAGTATTTTGAATCATGGTCATTTGTTGAACGGCCGTTTGAATAGTCTCATCACCACTCAAAACAGCATCCATAGCTTTATTTGACATCTCATTAACAGCATCTGCTTTTACCGAAATACGCTGAATGGATGATGACATTTCTAGTACAGAACTGTTACTGTCATTAATTGTTTCTGCTTGTATATCAACCGTCTCGGCAAATGTTTGAATGGAATCAACGATTTGCGATGTAGCTCGTTTATTTTCTGTAGTACTTGCCGTCAGTTGCTCCGAGGATGCAGCCAACTGATTGGATTCCTCACCAATGTTACCAACTACTTCACGTAAGGATTGAATCATTTTATTGAATATATTCGCCAAATTGCCTATCTCATCTTGTGTTTTAACTTCGATGAGATTGCGCAAATCACCATTCCCTACCTGCTCAGCTACTGTAGACAGCTCATTTAGAGGTCGAATGATTGTTCTAATAATGACAGCACCAATGATTCCAAATATGATAAGAGCTATGACAATAACCGTTATTGTGTTTATTAATATTGGTTTTGTGACAGTTGCTACATCTGCTAAATCCATTGTGCCAATAATTTTCCAACCTGTTAGTTTATTGGTAGTGAAGAATACTTGATACTCTTTTCCATCTTCCTCAATGAAAAAGCTACCCTCTTCTTTTCCTTGCATCTTTTCTATATAGGACTTTTTGAGCTCTGACCCTACCTCTGCCTGTGGATCGGCAATAATAAGATTATTGGCATTTACTAATGAGGCGTAACCATTATCACCAATTTCCACTGTTTTCACAAGATCGGAAATTCCCTCTAAATTTAGGCCAATAGAAAGAACCCCTGACTGATCCTGTAATCCAGCTGAAACTGCTAGTATTAATTCCCCTGTAATAGTTGATTTATAAGGATCGACCATTACTCCCTTGCCTGGCGATTCTATAGCCTTTAAGTACCATGGTCGGGTAAATGGATCATAATCTGCTGAAGGTTTAACGTATGGCTCACGTAAAAATTTATGTCCTTCAATCGCTAAATTAACGACAGAAACATTGCTATGTAATGCATTATATTTTTCTAATTCCTTTAAAGCTTCTGCATCTTGCACATTCTTATTAAAAAAATTAGCTAAATACTCCGCATCGCTAAGTATAGGTGATATCTCATCTGAAATTAATGTATTTAATAATTTTACATTTTTGCGTGAGCTATTACTTAATTCCTGTTGATATTGGTCGGACGCCTTCATATATGAAAACGTACCAATAGCAATGCTGGGGATTAAAAGTATTAATGTAAACGCCCATATTAATCTAGTTCTTACGGAAAGGCTTCTTTGTTTTCGATGATTTTTCAAAATATGTATCACCCCATAGTAAAATTTTCTATCCAAGTTCTACTATACATAAAATAAATAATAATTATCAATAATTTGTTATTTCTAACAATTATTAAACCCAAAATATAGAAAAAATACTAAGAATATCTACTCTCCCGTACTCTCTTTCAATCATACTTTAGTTCGAATTATCTATGTAATAGTTTTATGAAGTTACCCAATCAAACAAAAGCTGCCTCATTACGAGACAGCTTGCAAAAGTAATTAAATTAGCGTACTTCTGTACCTTCAATTGTTGCAATGGCTTTTAACACCTTATTATGTGCTGCAACAACCTCTTCGTCTGTTAACGTACGCTCTGGATCGAAGTATGTTAGGGAGAATGCAACTGATTTTTTACCAGCTTCCATTTTTTCACCTTCATATAAGTCGAATACACGAACATCTTTCAATAATTTCACACCTGCTGAACGAATAGCCGTAATGACTTCTCCTGCCGTTGTTGCACGATCCATAATAAGTGCAATATCACGAGACATGGCTGGGAAACGAGGCACTGGCGTATAGGCAAGAGGTGCTTCTTTAGCAGTAGCATTTAATAATGCTATTAGGTTCATTTCCATTACATATGTGTCTTTTACACCCCATGTTTTTTGTTCTGCTGGATGTAAGCCGCCAATAATGCCGACTTGTTCACCATCTAAAAGAATGCTAGCTGTACGTCCTGGGTGTAAACCATCTACTTCAGCTTTCACAAATGATATACGATCCTCTAAACCTAGCTTACCGATAACACCTTCTACGATTCCTTTTAAAACGAAGAAATCTACCGCTTTTTTCTCGCCTTGCCAAGCATGATCTAGCCATTTTCCTGTTAATACTGCTGCCACATGCTCTTCCTCATATGGTTGCCCTTCTTCTGATTGACCAAGGAAAACTGAACCGACTTCATACAATGCTACAGTATCAGCCTTACGCGCAACATTATAAGCACCCGCTTCAATTAAATGCGGTAGAAGACTTTGACGCAGTGTTGAACGTTCCTCACTCATCGGCATTAGTAAACGTGTTACCGGCTCCGCTTTCAATGCAAAACGTTGTGACAATGCTTCAGAAGTTAATGAGTATGTTACAGCTTGGTAAAGACCTGCACCCTCCATGAAATTGCGCACCACGCGACGATTTGCTTGGTATGGTGTTAGACGACCTACCTGGTTGGCTCCTTCTGGTAATGTCATCGGAATTTCATCATAACCGTATAGACGAGCAATTTCCTCTACGATATCTTCTTCAATTTTAATATCTTGACGACGTGTTGGGGCATCAACGATCAATAAACCATTTGCAGCTTCTACACCAAATTTAAGACGCTCTAAAATAGACAGCATATCTTCTAATGAAATTTTCATACCTAAACGTTCATTGATAAAATCTGGAGAGACAACAACACGTGCTGGTGATTTATCTAGTTCATCCACGATGCATGTTCCTTCTAACACTTCACCACCCGCTAATTCAGCTAGTAGTGCAGCAGCACGTTCTGCAGCAGGTAACACACGGTTAGGGTCAACACCCTTTTCAAAACGAGCTGAAGCATCTGAACGGAGCCCAAGATGACGCGATGTTTGGCGTACAGTTAAGCCGTCGAAGTAAGCAGATTCAATAACAACCGTTGTAGTAGATTCAGTTACCTCAGAGTTTGAACCACCCATTACACCTGCGATAGCTACTGGCTCTTTACCATTTGTAATAACTAAATCTGTCGCTTTTAATGTACGTTCTTGGTCATCTAATGTCGTGATTTTTTCACCCTCTGTTGCTTTACGAACCACGATTTCGCCAGTCGCTAGACTATCGTAGTCAAAGGCGTGAAGCGGTTGACCATATTCCATTAAAATATAGTTCGTTACATCGACAACATTGTTGTGCGGGCGTACCCCTGCCGCCATTAGACGATTTTGTAGCCACATTGGTGATTCTGTAATTTTTACGTTTTTCACAACTTTTGCAACATACATTGGATTTGCTTGTAAATCTTCTACTCGAAGTTTTAACATGTCTTCAGCTTTTTCAGAAGATGTGCTATAAGAAATTTCTGGATACTTTACTTCCTCTGAAAAAATTGCACCGACTTCATACGCCACGCCTAACATTGACAGTGCATCTGAGCGGTTTGGCGTTAAACCAAGTTCTAATACTGTGTCACGTAGACCTAAAATAGCAAGGGCATCCGAGCCGACTTCAGCATCAGCAGGAAGTACATAAATACCTTCAGAGTATGCTTTAGCAACAAGTTTTCCTTCAATCCCTAGCTCTTGCAATGAACAAATCATACCATTTGATTCATGTCCACGAAGTTTTGCCTTTTTTATTTTAATGCCACCTGGTAAATGTGCACCTGGACGTGCCACAATAACTTTTTGACCGGCATCGACATTTGGAGCACCACAAATAATTTGTTGTGGCTCAGCTTCACCTACATCCACTTGGCAAATATTTAATTTATCCGCTTCAGGATGCTTCTCTTTTGATACAACATAGCCGACAACAACTTTATCCATTCCTTTAGCACGATCAATTACTGCATCTACCTCAATCCCAGAGCGCGTAATTTTTTCAGCTAACTGTTCAGGCGCTAAGTCCTGTGTATTTACATAATCTTTTAACCATTCTAATGATACTAACATTTTTTATCCCCCTTACGCCTCTGTTCGCTCGAATTGTGATAAGAAACGGGTGTCACTTGTGTAGAAATGACGAATATCGTCGACACCATATTTCAACATTGCGATACGTTCTGCACCGATACCGAATGCAAAACCTGAAACTTTCTTCGGATCATAGCCAGCCATTTCAAGTACATTTGGATGTACCATACCTGCACCTAAAATTTCAATCCAGCCTGTACCTTTACATACGTTACATCCTGAACCACCACATTTGAAGCAAGAAATATCCATTTCAACAGACGGCTCAGTGAATGGGAAGAAGCTCGGACGCAAACGAATTTCACGGTCATCACCAAACATTTTTTTCGCTAGAGTATCTAATGTACCTTTAAGGTCACTCATTCGAATATTTTCGCCAATAACTAACCCTTCAATTTGCATAAATTGATGTGAGTGTGTGGCATCATCGTTGTCACGACGGAATACTTTCCCTGGACAAATAATGCGTATAGATTCACCTTTTTTCGCTTCCATTGTGCGAGCTTGCACCGGAGATGTATGCGTACGCAATAATATTTCCTCGGAAATATAGAACGAATCCTGCATATCACGAGCAGGGTGTCCCTTCGGCAAGTTCAGTGCTTCGAAGTTATAGTAATCCTTTTCTACTTCAGGACCTTCTGCAATTTCATAGCCCATACCGATAAATAAATCTTCAATTTCTTCAATAACGCGCGTTAGTGGATGACGATTTCCAACCTTAATTTCACGGCCAGGTAAAGTGACATCAATCGACTCACTTGCTAATTTTTCAGCAATTGCCGCTTCTTCTAGTACAGTCACTTTAGCTTCTAACACAGCCGTTACATTTTCACGAACCGTGTTCACTAATGCACCCATTTTCGGGCGTTCCTCTGCTGATAATTTACCCATCCCTTTTAATAAATCTGTGATAGGTCCTTTCTTTCCTAGATACGCTACTCGCACATCATTTAACTCTTTTAAATTTGCTGCCACTTCAATTTTAGCAAGTGCTTCTTGCTCTAACTGCTTTAATTGCTCTTCCATGTATATACCCTCCTTGATAAAATCAATTTCGCCTTGGCGTAATTGTAGCTGTCGCTTCGCTTTCGCACAGAAAACATTTGTTGCTGTCGCTTCGCTTTCGCACAGAAAACATTTGTTGCTGTCGCTTCGCTTTCGCACAGAAAACATTTGTAGCTGACACTTCGCTTTCGCTACAGATAACATTTGCCGCTGTCGCTTTACTTTCGCTACAGATAAACAATGCTTCCGGATTTTGAATTGTGCCCAGGCCTGCACGAGGGCCGACACGATGTCGGTCATTTCGGTAATGCCACAGGACGTGGCGTTCTTACCGGTGCAGGTCAGTTATCCGTTTTCGCAGGATGCGAAGGTTTTAGGCTAACATCCTTATTCATTCCTTTGAAAATCCGTGACATCCACTACTTTGATGGCATAAAAAAACTCGCCCCTAAAAAAGGGACGAGGACATTTCGCGGTACCACCCTAGTTATTGCACGGCAAACTCCAAGCAATCACTTCATTGACATAACGACTAGATTAAAGCCGGCATACCTTTACAGCTTGTTGCTGGTCCCGGTAGCTGCTCGCAGGATGAATTCAAAACTGCATTGGTACGGCGTTGGCTCTCAATCTCCGGCCTACGCTCCCTGTCGTCCATTCACAATCTTTACTACTTCCCGGTCAAAGCATTTTTGTATTCAAGCTTACATTTTACATGTGATTATACAATACTATACCAATTCAAATCAAGAGCTATGTGCCTATTGCCATCGATATTGATGGTTCAATCGGTAATTTTAGGCTCCACTCCAATCAACTAATACATTGCATACGACTTCACCATATTCTTGCAATTACAGGTATGATTGCGATTATTAACTACTTAACAAATCCATATAAAACGATTCCCGTTGCCACTGCTACATTTAGCGACTCTGCTTGGCCAAAAATTGGGATAATAATATTTTGATCTGTCATTGAAAGTAACTGTGGCTGAATCCCACTACCTTCATTCCCCATCATAATAGCGAATGCACCCGTATGCTCAATATCACTATAGACAACCGCCTCTTCATCTAAAGCAGTTCCAAATACTGGTACACCATTATCCTGTAACTGCTCAATCCATTCCTCTAAATCACCTCGGATGACAGGAATATGGAAATGTGAGCCCTGTGCAGAGCGAAGCGTTTTAGGATTATATAAATCGGCACACCCTTTACCTAGTATGACTGCATCTAAGCCAGCAGCATCCGCTGTGCGAATCATCGTTCCAATATTTCCTGGATCTTGGACAGCATCAATTAGTAGTACTTTGCGCCATGAAACCATTACATCTTGTTCTAACAAAGGCTGCTTACAAACTGCAAATACACCTTGAGACGTCTCCGTTTCAGCAAATTCCTTGGCAACAGCCGCTGTTATTTCAACAATGGCTACATGATCAATCGGCCAAAGCATTGGTAAATCTACACCTTCACGTACAATTAGCTGTAGCACCTGTTCCTTATTTTTTAATGCTTCCTCCACCAAATGGAATCCTTCTACTATGAACTCCCCAGATCTTTCACGCTCTTTACGTGTTGTTGCTAGCTTCTTCCAATATTTCACTAACGAATTTTGCGTAGATTCAATTTTTTTCATCGTAACTCGTACCGCCTTTTTCCTTTTTACTGTTCATTATTATACAGTAGAAAATGACAAATTACATAGTTATACGAAAACCATTATAAAGTTATGTTCATCACCGAGATACATGTTATAATTTTCAATATTTTAAGAAAACAGAACGATTGTCCATTTGATGGTTAATAAATGATCTTACCTTACTGATTCCATGAATACATAAATAAACTTAAGGATGATATGAATGAAAAAAAATGTACATGTCGTAGGCGCAATTATTGAAAATGATAAGCATGAAATTTTTTGTGCGTTAAGAAATCCTAATATGGTACTAGCAAATTATTGGGAGTTTCCTGGTGGTAAAATCGAAGAGGGGGAATCACCTAAACAAGCTTTATCCCGTGAAATATTAGAGGAATTTAATTGCTCTATACAAGTTGGAGAAAAAGTAGAAGATACCATTCATGAATATGAAAAATTTATAGTTCGCTTAGAAACATATAAGGCTACAATCATAAAGGGGGAGCCTATCGTGCTAGAACATGCTGAAATTAGATGGGTTCCTCGAAATCAACTTCTAGAGCTTAATTTCGCTCCTGCCGATATTCCAGCGATAAAAAAAATACTTGCTGAAAGATAATACTATTCATAAACAAAAGGATGACATAAAAAAATGCCTTAATTGTCATCCTTTTGTTTACTCAAATCTCTACAATGAGTTACCCTATTTCTCCCATTCTCCTTAGAGACATATAAAGCTTCATCAGCTCTTTTTAATATTGTAGCCTCACTATCCTTTAAGGTAGCTGTCGCAATTCCTATACTCACTGTTATTTTTCCAGTTTGCCATTTCGCATGTTCAACAGCCCATCGTAAATACTCAGCGATCTCTTTAGCCTCGTCCTGTTCAGTTTCAGGTAAAATGACAACGAATTCTTCTCCTCCATAACGTGCGACCATATCTTCTGAAGGAGCCTGAGTTTTTAATATTTGTGCTAATTGTACAAGGACTTCATCTCCAACTTGATGACCGAATGTGTCATTTACTATTTTGAAATGATCGATATCTAAAATAAAGAGTGAAAACGATTTTGCAGTTTCGTCGAAAATGGCAAACTGTACTTCTAGTTTTTCTTGAAAGAACCTTCTATTTTTCAAACCTGTTAGCTTATCTGTAACTGATAATTCTATTAATGTCGCATTCATTTCTAATAGCTCTGCTTGTTTCTGTTCGATTTCTAGATGAATCCTTTCTAATTTTGCTAATGCTCGATCCTTATCAATATAAGCTGCTTCCATTTGTTTTTTAGCTGATCTTAATTCTAATTCATAATCAATACGCTTCTTCATCTTCACTAAAATACAATCAATTCGCTCCATTTCATCCTCAGTATACAGCCTAGCATTCAACAAATATGGATTAGAAATACCATCCAAATGCTTAAAACTAATAAAAAACTCCTCAACACATTTATGTAAATTAATGGTAGGGTAAAAATAAGAATGAAAAATCAGCTTATTAGGCGTAGACATGAGAAATTCAATATGCTTATTTAACACATCTGCCTGTTCGTAGCCCAACCATTTGAGAAAAGTTTGATTCACTTCTGTTATAATCCCTTCATGCGTAATGGAAAGAAAACCACAAGGTGCATAGTTCAATTGTTTATCCATTCTTGAATATCCTTTCATGTTTCTTACAAAAATGCTTTGATACAGCGAATCGTTTCTTCTGGATGGCTAATATGTGGGTAATGACCCTTTGCCTCCATTACGATCAATGTACTATTTGTTAAGTGAATATGTAAAAAATCCCCTATCTCAATCGGCACAATACTATCATCTGAACATTGCATAATAAGTGATGGAACTGTCGCTTTAACTAAGTCGTCACGATAATCCGATAAAAAAGTTACTTCCGCAAATTCTCTAGCAATAACAGGATTAGCTGCAATAAAAGTTTGCTCCAACTCTTGTGATAGACTAGGAATCTCAGGATTTTTCATAGCTATAGGAGCCAAGTAACTTGCCCATCCCGAAAAATTCATTTCCATCATATCCAGTAGTTCTGTAATATCACTTAGTTCGAAACCGCCATGATAAGCACCGTCATTTAAATAACATGGAGATGGTCCAATCATCACCAATTTCTTGAAAGATTCAGGTCGTTTTATCGATGCTAACATTCCTATCATTGAGCTAATAGAATGTCCAACAAATATAATCTCTTTCAATTTCAAAAAATCGATTATGTCTAATATATCCTGTACATAACCATGTAAAGTATTGTATTTTTCAGATTTATAGGCACTTAAATCCGATTTTCCTGAGCCGACATAATCAAACAATATTACTTGAAAATTTTCTTCAAATGCAGGTGTGATAAAGCGCCACATATTTTGATCGCAACCAAAGCCATGCGCAAAAATAATAGTTTGATTCCCTTTGCCTATTATTTTCACATTATTACGTACAATTACATCAATCATCGCATTTACTCCCTTTAGAAATTTAAGTAATACCTTCATTTTGACCTTGAGGACAATAATTATCAAGATAAAGTAAAACTTTAATTTAGTAGAGGTTCTTTATCCTCCTAATTATTAGTCTTCACCAATCGGAATTTTACGGCAGTTATCCTCACAACTTATTTCTTTGCTTCCGATACAGATAAATTACTGCCCATTAATGCGGGATAAACTAAGGAAATTATTGCAAAAGAGCAAAATGCTTAGAATATGCTCTGCATTTTGCTCTTAATTGATTTTTCAGTATTTATTACCTTTCATTTAAAGCCATTTTCTATATGGCGGAATACTTTGAGGAAAATGAAATACATTAAACGGATCGTATTTTCCCTTTACTTCTCTAAGCATTCTAAGATTACGACCATAATAGGCAGTTGGCCAATCTTTTATATAACGATCAGGGAAATTCACATAATCTCCAACAGTGAAAGGTGACAAAGCCCGTCTTAAATTCTCGACCCACTGAATATTTTTTTCTTCTTCTTTAGCCTTTTCCCATGAGGTAATATACTCCTGAGCAATTAAAGCATTTCTATAATAATAAGCTGTTCGGCTTGACGCAATTTGACTTACCGCGCCTCTAAGAGATTGCTGCCAAATGGTCGTATTTCTATTTGGAGCGTTAGATAAAAATTCTTTCATTTGTACAATGGCAGCATGAGGGAATGGCCTTTCAATAAAGGATCCTGACCTTTTACGAAGGGCTGGTTTGTTGCCGCTCGGTAAGTCGAAAAATTCTACAGCTTTAATATAAGGTACTTCCTTTATCCATATATTCGTTGGTGACCCTGTTTTCCTCAATGGACGGAGTAGTTTCTTTAACTCAGATGCTGTACCTATAAACTCACCTTGAGCAACAATATCACCCACTTGCTTAGATTTAAGCTCAATTTGTGAGGTCAAACGTTCATCTGTATAAGGTGCCCATTTTTGCCATGCGTCAAAGGCTCGTTCAAAATCTTCCCATCCCCATGTAATGGAGAAAATCGATACGTTAGAAATAGGATGCAGTTTAAATGTAAGAGCTGTAACGATGCCAAAATTCCCACCGCCCCCGCCACAACTTGCCCAAAATAAATCACTATTTTTCTGCTTGTCAGCTTGGATTACTTCAGCCCCTTCATGGCCACTTGCAACAACCATTTCAAGTTCCAGTAAATTGTCACATGTTAGCCCAAATGGACGCGATAACATGCCAATTCCCCCACCAAGCGTCAAACCAACAACCCCTACACTCCCTTCAGTTCCTGCCGGGATTGTAAAACCATTTTCCCATAATACCCGATATACTTCTCCTAAATTAGCACCTGCTTCAATTTTCGCTGTCATATCTTGCTGGTTAATTGTTATTTCATTCATATCACTAACATCTATAACAAGACCTTCATTTAATATTGAATAATTTTCATAGCTATGTCTCCCACTTCTGATTCGAAATGGTTCATTATTTTCTCTCGCCCATCTTAATGCGTTGATAACGTCTTTCTTATGTCGACAAAATACAATGATACTCGGAAATTTGGGATCATTTAAGTTATTATTTGTTCTTGCTTGCTTATAGTCCGGATCTTTAGGGGTAACAATTCTTCCTGTGAGCTTTACTTTCTTCAAAATACAGCTCCTCTCTCAAATGATGCAATGCAATGTTTTATCCTATGCTTATCACTTGGAAAGAATATGAAGATTGAAATTTTTATCGCTTAAAAATTAAAGATAAATGCTCATTCTCTTTATTCATACATATGATGCTATATTGAGACTACCTAGGAGGTGTTCTAATGATTATTCATGTGGTGAGCGCTGGTGAAACCCTTTGGCAAATTGCAAACCACTATTCCGTACCTATCAATTCCATTATCCAATTAAACGCATTATCTCATCCAAATCAATTAGTCATCGGACAATCACTCGTGATCCCCTCTCCTTATACAACTCATACGGTAAAAAGGGGCGACACTTTATGGTCAATTGCTCAACAATATAGTGTGCCTATTCAATCAATTATCACAGAAAATCATTTAACAAATCCAGATGTTTTAACACCTGGAACTAAGCTCGTAATTCCACCTATTACACATATCGTGCAGCCTGGAGAGACACTATCGCAAATTGCCAATCAATATGGTACGACCGTTCAAGCAATCGTTGTGGAAAATGGAATTGCAAACCCAAATATGATTTATGCTGGCACACGTTTGATTATTCCGAGAGCTAAGCCTTCCATTGAAGTAAATGCTTATACGTATCAAAAGCCTGAAGAAGCTGTTCGTTCGATTAACGCAATCGGTCATCTTCTTACTTATTTTAGCCCCTTTGCTTACATGATTAAGGAGGATGGATCTTTACAGCCTGTAGAAGATAAAGAAATGCTTGAAGCAGCTATTGCCAAAAACATTACACCTATGTTAACTCTGACGAATTTCTCTTCCACAGAAGCAGGCTCCAACTTAGCGCATGTTATTTTATCTAGTGCAGCATTACAGGAAAAGGTCATCAACAATGCCCTGCAAGTGATGGAAGAGAAAGGCTATAAAGTATTAAATATTGATTTTGAAAATGTACTTCCAGCAGATCGGGAAAATTACAATGACTTTCTTCAGTTAGCTGTTGACCGTCTTCACCCAAAAGGATTCCTAGTCTCAACGGCACTTGCACCAAAGACGAGCGCAACCCAGGCAGGAACATTATATGAGGCACATGATTATGAGGCACACGGAAGAATTGCAGATTTTGTAATTTTAATGACATATGAGTGGGGCTATCGACTTGGTCCACCACAAGCTATTTCACCCATTAATGAAATGAGAAAAGTTGTAGAATATGCTTTATCAGTAATGCCTGCTGACAAAATATTTTTAGGTTTTCAAATTTATGCTCGCGATTGGCTTCTGCCGCATGTTAAAGGGCAAGAAGCAGAAACATTCAGTTCTCAAGAAGCCATAAACAGAGCTGTAAAATATGGCGCAATCATACAATATGATAGGATCGCACAATCACCCTATTTTCGTTATGTGGATGAACAAGGTAGAAATCATGAGGTATGGTTTGAAGATGCTAGAAGTGCACAAGCTAAGTTTGACATGGTGAAGCAATATAATCTCCGAGGTATTAGTTATTGGGCATTAGGTTTTCCTTTCCCACAAAATTGGGCACTATTAAATAATGATTTTACCATCAAAAAGGTTTCTTTATAAAGACGACTCATCATCCAAAGTTGGAGATGACATTGGCTACATCAAATACCCATTATAAAAGTAAGCTTAGTTTACGTAGTTAAGGATTTTCTATTAACACAAAAATGATTTATACATGTCTACATTAACCCTTACTCTTCCCCAGTTTTTCCTATTATAAAAAAATCAATTGAAAGCCATATTAAGAAATATCAAAACGAAAGGAGAAACTAAACATGGGAAGAGACAATAAGCAAGGGCAAAGCGCCAACAAAGGGTCATTGCCTCAAACACCAAAAAATCAAAAAATAGCGCCAAACAAAGTTAGTGAAGAATTTTCTCAAGAGTTTATGGACCTTATTAATTCAGTTACTAAAGAAAAAAAGACAAAAAAATAAGGGGTACAACAAGTGGATTATAAACGTGCACAAGAAATTGTCGCCTCTCCATCAGAATATGAAGTAAGCTATAATGGCGTATCCGTCTGGATTGACAAGCTTCATGATGATGGTAAAACAGCAACTGTTCATTTACGTCGTTCTTTAGAGGAACGTTCCGAAGTAGACGTAGGAGAATTAAAGGAAGAATACCTCGCGCATTAAAACCTCATAATAAAAATCTGCTTACTTACAGTGTGTTTAAGTAAGCAGATTTTTTCTTTTTGAAAATACATATTGCCAATATATAAATCCATTAAACGGAAGTAGAGCATGCTATAAAACATCACGTCCTGTGATAACGTCTTCGTGACCAACATCGTGCTGCTGTCGCTTCGCTTTCGCGCAAAAAACATCGTGCTGCTGTCGCTTCGCTTTCGCGCAAAAAACATCGTGCTGCTGTCGCTTCGCTTTCGCGCAAAAAACATCGTGCTGCTGCCGCTTCGTTAGCACTTCACTTTCGCGCAAAAAACATCTGTTGCCCCAAGCGGCTCAGCGGACGCTCCCAGTCGGAACGGAAATCAACCACACGTTATGGTGATGATATGAAAATTTCAACTTTAAATGATGTAATCCTCTTCATATTTCATCCCTGTTAAAATATCACTTGCTCGATTGTGTAAGTCTTTGTAGTTATTCGCAATCTGTTCAGCAGAAATCGGCTTACTAAATAAATAGCCCTGAATATAATCGCAATCACCCTCAATTAAAAAAGCAAGCTGCTCGACTTCTTCAATTCCTTCGGCAACAACCTTTAATCGCAAATGCTTCGCCATTGATAAAATCATAGAAACGAGTGCTTCATCATTTTGATTATGCTGAATATTCCGAACGAACGCCCGGTCAATTTTTAAGCAATCAATTGGAAAATCTTTGAGATACGAAAGCGACGAATACCCTGTTCCAAAGTCATCAACGGCAATTTGGATACCAATTGCCTTTAATTCATGAAGTAGCTGTGTCATTTGATCGATATTCATCGTCATACTTTCCGTTATTTCTAATTGTAAATATTTCGGCTCTAAATTTGTACGTTGTAAAATTTCTTGTACCATTTGTACTAAATCTTGTTGGAATAATTGCCCAAGAGATAAATTAACAGCAACCTTCATTGGTGGCAAACCTTGCTTCTCCCATGTCTTCGCTTGAACGCATGCTGTCTCTAAAATCCATTTCCCTAATGGAATAATTAGTCCAGATTCTTCTGCAATTGGGATAAACAACTCCGGTGAAACAAACCCGCGCGTTGGATGACGCCACCGTACTAGCGCTTCCACCGATTCAATTTTACTAGTTTTTAAATTTACCTGTGGCTGAAAATCCAAATAAAATTCTTCATTAGCTAACGCCTTATGAAGCTCTTGCTCAATCAATATACGGTCAGCAATGCCATTTGACATATATGGCTTATAGAAAAGAAATCTTTGAGGCATTTGACTCGCGTCTCGCATCGCTAACTGAGCATGCATTAAAAGCTCTTCACCTGAGCAATCCTCAGCATGCAGGGCAATTCCAAAATTAAGATTTCCGTTAAGCGAAAATAATTGTACTTGTAACGGTTTTTTCATAGCATCCTTCAAGTTAAAGCAAAATTGTAATAGCTCTTCACTTGTTGTTACATGATCAATATAAATAATAAACTGCCCCTCACGAAGCTTGGTTGCATAATAATGAGGCGGTAATATAGCTTGTATTCTCTCAGCCACGCGCTTCATCATTTCATTGGAATAGCTAATACCTATAGACGAGCGGATGGCTGCAAGGCGATCAATCTCAATAGCAATGATTGCTTTTTGATGGTTATTGGCATGTAAATCCTCTTTTAAGGTTTTTAATAATAGATGTTCATTCGGGAGCCCTGTAATATCATCATGAAAAGCTTGAAAGCGTAGCTCCTGTTGCGAATACTCAAGGTCTTGCTTTATTTTCAGTAATTGCCGATATGGTTTTTCGACCGATGTATAAAATAGTGCTTTTAGGAAAAAGTAGAATGCAAAAAATTGATAAATAAGTGCTGAAAAACCCCAAATAGATTCCCTATCTTTAATGAAAACAAAGAAAATATCACTAATAATTAAATAAATTGCAGCGCTATTTAGCCATATTTCTCGTTTGGGCAACTGTTTTATATACTTACTTAAAATCACGATCGTTGTACCTTGTAAGACAGCAGACAACAAATGGACAATAGTCTTAACTTTATTCAACAATGGTTCTTCAAGCAAGAAATATTTTGAAGAGCAATATACTAATACACAACTCAACAATACAAATAGTAAGGAACTTCCATATGTATAAATACGAACATTCATCCTTAAGCGTTCTTTGGGCTTTAAAATAATAAAGAGAAAACCGATTGATAAGCACAATCGCTCTATTATATGTAAAAGCATTTCCATATATTGTGTTTCAGCCATTGGGTTTTGTGTAATAACTAAGCTCACTATTTCCAACAAGGCGATGACAAAAAATAAATTACCTATGTATAATATTTGATTTGATAATAAGTGTGGAAAAACGAGCCAAGATTGAATAGCGATTGCCATCGTACAAACAATAATTAGTATTTGTATAATCAAATCCAAGCATATGTAGCTTTCTTCCTTAAAAATATCGAATATCCGATCACTTATACCTAATAGTGGTATAACTAGTAATAATGGCAATACTATATACCAAACCTCTTTCTTTTCTAACTCTAATTGATTCAACAAAAACCCTCCATACCCAATATATATCTTTAAATAGGTAATTTTACCTATTCAAAGGAGGCTCTTCATCAAAATATGTATCTGACTACACATTCCACGGAAATCACCTCTACATGATGGTGATAAGCCTTTTTATTAATTTCTTACAAATCATAACATTTTTATGCCAAAACGAAAGTATGCCAATATTCATTTTCCATTTTGATATTAGCATACTTTTGATGTTTTATCGCTCTATTCTTCTCTAGAAGATAACAGTTCACGCAGTTTAATCATTATTCTTGTGCGTCTTTTTTTAACTGCATCTACAGATAAACCTAGTTCTTTAGCTATTTCCGAGTAACTATAACCTTCTACATAAAAAAGTAGTAATATTTTTCTTTCTTCTTTTTTTAAACAGGACATAATACATTCTATATGAATGGGATTTCTCTTACTTATTTCATAATCATGAACATAATTTATCGTTTCATTGTCCATAGGTGTATAATTCTTTAGAAATAGGCTCTCCTTTGAAAGTTCTTTTAAAATTTCTCCTTTGACGCATGTATAAATATAAGCAGAAAACTGCCCTTTTGTTGGATCCGCTTTGCGCCAAGCCTCCCAAACAGCTATAGATGCTATATGACGATAATATTCAAAATCCTTGTAAATTCGGCACTTTACTAAAATCGACGTGATCATTGGCTGGACAAATTCCAATACTTCTTCAAATGGTTGTTCAGGTGATAACTTTTGCTTATTACGCTGTGTTGTCATCCTATTTTCCTGTCGACTATGCACAGTCCATTATTCCTAGGTGCCTCTATCTTAATTATTATACTACCAGTATGTCGAACGGCCCTTTTGACGATATAACTAGAGAGTTTTTATAAACCATACTTAATATTTATACATTACAACAGTACGATATTTCATAAATCATATGTTTTTACTGGATTTCTATACATATTTCTAAAAAGGTTGGACAGATTACTACTAAGGAGGCGAAATAGATGAATTTTCAAATAAGAGATGCGATTACGACAAACGTACATGGTCAATCTGCGGCTGAATTCAAGGATATTGTCGAGGATGCTATTAGCCGTGGTGAAGAGCATTTACTGCCAGGGCTTGGTGTATTTTTCGAAAAATGGTGGCAGCAATCTAGTCCTGCTGAGCAGGATGCATTTGTTCAAAAACTAGAAAAAGTCTTTGCTCACTAATTTTTTATAGACAGTTCATTCCATTTCCAATAAATGCGTGATAAAGTTTTATTTATCAGAAAATTTGGAGGGATTGGAATGACTGTTGCTGTAGAATTAATAGTAAATCAACTAAAAGAGGTTTTAACTGAAGAACAGGTGTCAACAAACGAAACAGTGCGACAGCTACATGGAAGGGACGAATCTCATCATTCAATGAGCTTACCAGATATCGTTGTCTTTCCTCGTTCCACGGCCGATGTCAGTGCCATCTTAAAAATTGCGCATGTGGAACGTGTACCCGTCGTACCTTTCGGTGTTGGCTCAAGCTTGGAAGGAAATGCAATCCCTATTGCAAATGGCATTTCTATCGATTTCTCTGAAATGAATACTATTTTAGAGATTCGACCAGATGACCTGCTAGTGAAAGTACAACCAGGTGTAACACGTGCCCAATTAAATAAAGAATTAAAAAAACATGGGCTTCAATTCACTGTTGATCCTGGTGCTGATGCTACACTTGGTGGAATGGCAGCGACAAATGCCAGCGGAACAACAGCAGTGCGCTATGGAGTGATGCGCGATCAAGTACGAGATTTAGAGGTTGTACTCGCAGATGGCTCAGTCATTCATACCGGTAGCTTAGCAGCAAAATCTTCTTCTGGTTATCACTTGAATGGCCTTTTCATTGGCTCTGAAGGTACTCTAGGTTGCTTTACAGAATTAACTTTACAAGTTTATGGTATACCTGAATTTGTCACTGCAGGACGCGCAGTTTTTGCGACAGTTGGCGATGCTGTCAGTGCAGTAACCGCATTGTTGCAGGCGGGTATTTCAATTGGTCGTGTTGAACTGGTCGATGAAGCCTCTATCAAACAAGCTAATATTTATAATGAAACATCCTATAATGAAAAACCAACACTATTTTTAGAATTTCACGGAAATGAAGCAGGTATGCATGCTGATATAGAATTTGCTAGCGAAATTTTTGAGGACTTTGGTTGTCTTTCTGTAGAATTTGAACAAGACAATGCAGCACGTAATAAGCTCTGGGAGGCGCGCCATTCATTGGCCTATGCATATATCCATGCCTATCCGGGGAAAAAGCTTATGTCGACTGACGTTTGTGTACCCATATCTATGCTTGCTGATTCTGTTTTATATGCTCGTGAACAGCTTGAGCAAGTTGGTCTTGCAGGCGGAATTGTAGGTCATGTTGGAGACGGTAACTTCCATGCCCTGTTAATGTTAGATCCAAATGATGCTGAGGAACAAGCAAAAGCCGACCGCTTCAATGAACATATTGTCCAATATGCTCTACTACGTGGTGGCACTTGTACCGGTGAACATGGTGTTGGTATTGGAAAAATGAAATATCAGTCTACAGAGCATGGAACATCTCTATTGGTGATGAAGAGCATCAAGGCAGCACTTGACCCACATAATATTATGAATCCAGGGAAAATTTTCACTATGTAGACTTATTAAACAGATTGAACCCGTTGGTATTGGATATCAACGGGTTCCTTTTTTATTGATCATCAAAACAATGTGTGGGCGGCCTTAATAAATTCTTTAAGAATACCTGCTAGAGAGCCCGAAGCAAAAATAAACGCTCCATCACTTTTGCCTGAGGGATCGAAGCGACCTCTAAGCTGTAGCACTTTAGCCTAGACGATAGTTTCCTTAACAACAAAAAAAAAGTAACCTAGCGTCTCCCGGGTTACTTTACTATGTAGCGATGTGGTCATCCACCTTGACAACATACATCGCGCGTGGCTTACATCCCTCTGTCTGCAACCACTGTTATGTTATTCACATTGACACCCCCTGTTGCCAATATGAACTCTATCTATATAGTACTTCTCTAACTGAGAAGCATAATGCTTGTCGTCTGTCCTTGCTCAAAATGCTCAGTTATTGGATTAAGCTAGAATTGAGGCTAGCACTGCTTTTTGTGCATGGAGTCTGTTTTCTGCTTGCTCAAAGATGTAAGAATTTGGACCATCAATAACAGATGCTGCTACTTCTTCTTCACGATGCGCTGGTAAACAGTGCAGGAACATGTAATTCGGCTTTGCATATGCAACAAGTTCATCATTAATTTGGTAACCTGCAAAGTCTTCTAGACGTTTTGCCGTTTCCTCTTCTTGCCCCATCGATGTCCAAACATCTGCGTACACTACGTCCGCATGTAAAACCGCTTCTACAGGATCATTTGTGATTGTAATAGTACTACCATTTGCTGCCGCGATAGCCTGAGCTTTTGCAATCACCTCTGCATCACATTCATAGCCAACTGGCGTT
>Ga0213825_1000561_pt1 | contig 27219 bp, 21 predicted proteins | sample MC6MC0900MG_FD_179896 | JGI IMG/M metagenome (GOLD analysis project Ga0213825, IMG submission 179896) | Enriched soil aggregate microbial communities from Iowa State University, Ames, United States - MC6-MC0900-MG | ecosystem: Environmental > Terrestrial > Soil > Unclassified | place: USA: Iowa... | reverse complement strand
AGCCATTTAACTCACACCATCCCTAGAGTGACGTGCATAATGGCACTAAACTACCTCTTGTTGTCTCAATTTAACATCGACCATACAACGCTTCAAGCATAAAGTATGATAAGCAAAAGTATGGGAAGGAATAAAAAATGGAAAGCTCCACTTTAAAAGAATATAGCGGCTCTGCCACTGAACATATGGAACTTATTTTTTCCAAACAACGTGCCAATTTTGAGGCGGATCCCTATCCAAGTCTTGAGACACGCCGAACAAAACTACATCAACTTAAAAAACAAATTATTCGTTATCAAGATGCTTTAGCTACTGCGATTAATGCTGACTTTAGTTCAAGATCACTGGATGAATCTAAACTATTAGATTTACTTGGCTCTGTGTTAGAGGCTGATCATGCAATTCATCACTTACGCCGCTGGATGCGCCCAAGTAAACGCCGTACCGAGCTTTTATTTTTATCAAATCGTTTAAGTGTGCAATACCAACCTAAAGGTGTGGTTGGTGTGATTGTGCCTTGGAACTTCCCCGTTTATTTAGCACTTGGGCCACTGATTGCCGCTTTGGCTGCGGGCAACCGAGTCATGATTAAATTGTCTGAAATTACACCAAACACTAATGCAATGCTACGACGTATGCTCGCCGAAGTCTTTAATGAAGATGAAGTCGCAGTCTTTGGTGAAGAAATTACAGACCCCGCTAGATTTACCTCTTTACCGTTTAACCATATTGTATTTACTGGCTCTCCAGCCATTGGCAAAGTGGTAATGAGAGCAGCAGCTGAAAACCTAACTCCTGTTACACTTGAGTTAGGTGGTAAATCTCCTGCAATTGTAAGCCGCAACTACCCGCTTGCCGATGCTGCAAAACGTATTACGCATGGTAAAGCAACAAATAGTGGTCAAATTTGTGTAGCACCTGACTATGCGTTGGTTCCCAAAGAAAGTATTGATGAATTTGTGGATGCTGCAAAATCAAGCTTTATAAAAATGTTTGGTCAAAACATCACAAACAATGAGAATTACACGTCCATTGTGAACGACCGTCATTTAAAACGTATTCAAGATATTTTGACCGATGCACAAGAAAAAGGTGCGCGAATTATTCCTTGTGACACTTACAGCTTTGACCAACAAGGCCGCAGAATGCCTGTACAAATTGTACTTAACTGCACTCCCGACATGCGCATTATGAAAGAAGAGCTCTTTGGCCCTGTTTTACCCGTGGTGGCATATGATTCTTTAGATGATGCGATTACCTATGTGAAATCGGATGAACGACCTTTAGCACTTTATTGCTTTACACATAGTTCGGTAGAACGTGATCGTATTTTACGTGAAACTCATTCGGGTGGTGTAACCATCAATGATTGGGGCTGGCATGTAGTTAACCATGATGCTCCTTTCGGAGGTATCGGAAACTCAGGCATGGGGTCATATCATGGTGAAGAAGGTTTCCGTGAACTTTCTCATGCAAAAACGGTATTTACACGCCATCGGTTTTTCCCGACTCAGCTTTTCCACCCTCCTTATGGAACATTTTTGCAAAAATTAGCGATCCGCTTTTTCTTGAAAAAAGGCGATCCAAATATTAAATAAAGAGTAGATAAAAAAGCCTCGTCATGAGGCTTTTTATTGGGTTAAATAAACAAGTTATTTTTTAAGAGAATAATAAAAAATTAGGCTATAAACTGTTGATTAAATGATGTATTCCATAAACTAATGTTATTTACTATTGAAAATGAAGTGTTATCAAATACGATTTGATCATCAACTTCATCAAGCTGATATTTTTGAGTCAAACTATTTTTAACATTTTGAGTATTTTCACTTTCACTATTCGCATTGGTACTTATCAATAATTTAGCAACATCAATATCAGACTTTTGCGTATCTTCAATTGTTAAAAGATTAAATTGATAGTCAAAGTCAGAGCTTCCTTCTAATACCAGAGCGTCTGCCGGCACTTGCGTATTATTCCCTTCAAACTGTCCAACTAATGATTGGTTATCTGGCAACTCATCAAATAGATAATCATACTCATCATGGTAAGAAATCATATCACTTGAATCATTCAACAAATCTGTTAATGATTCATCCTGATTACCATCTATTGAAACAAAATTCTGTAAATCTTGAATAGTCCAGACAGTTTGATCGGCAAAAGTAATCGTTTTAAAAGCTGAAAACTCTGCAAATACGCCTCTAATTTCCAATGTATCATTGGTATCTTTAATAGCGAGGAAGACATCTTGATGTGAAACTGCAATAGAAATATCGCTTGGCAACACATCCATTAAAATATGTGTTTCTATTTGAGGTGAATTTTCATCTAAATAAGGAGTATTGATCGAATCATATCCATATCCTCGATTAAAAACATAAGTATTGATTCCATCACCACCATTTAACTCATCATCACCTATACCACCATCTAAATAGTCATTACCAATTGCACCATAGAGATTATCATTTCCTTCAAAACCATAAATCTTGTTATCACGAGCATCAATCCCAACTAAATAGTCATCGCCTTCAGTGCCTAATAAGGGTTGAGCTAAAATATCGGTAATGGTCCAGACGGTTTGATCTACAAAGGTTATCGTTTTAAACGCTGAATTCTCTGTAAATACGCCCTGAGTCTCTAATGTATCCCCGCTATCTTTAATTCTAATTCGAATGCTCTGATGAAATAATTCAACACTAATGTCATCAGGCAATATACCTAATTGAATATGAGTTTCCGTAGGTGCCGATTCAGGTGTCAAATAAGGAGCTATAATCACGTCATTTGCATATCCACGGTCAAAATAGTAGGTATTGATTCCATAGCCACCATCTAAATAATCATCACCTGTACCACCATCTAAATAGTCATTACCAATTGCGCCATAGAGATTATCATTTCCTGCAAAACCATAAATTTTGTTATCTCGTGCATCAATCCCAACTAAATAGTCATCGCCTTCAGTGCCTAATAAGGGTTGAGCCAAAATATCGGTAATGGTCCAGACGGTTTGATCTACAAAGGTTATCGTTTTGAATGTTGAACTCTCTGAAATTGCATTTTCTATTTTTAATTGATCCTCAGTTCCACTGATTTTTAAAATAATGTCGCTTGAACCAACCTCAACCACTATATCCTGCGGCAAGGCATCTAAAACAATATGAGTTTCTGTCAAAGGCGAGTTTTCCGATAAATAGCTTGCCTGAATAGTATCTTGCCCACTATTAGAACTAAAAAAATATATATTTACCCCCTCACCACCTACAAATATGTCTGTCCCAATATTACTGATCAGTAAATCATCTCCATCACTTCCTACATAGAAACTATCATTTACAGATGAGATCTGAACTTGCAAAGTTTGATCTAGAATTTTATCAATCAAATCTGGTGTAGAAACATTCAAAGCAAGTTCTTTCAAGCTATTTTGTACATCCTTAAACAATTGTGGACCACGGCTTAAAACATCATATAGCTCAGCAACTTCAACTAGGCTATGTTGTTTGATATAACTATAAAGTTGAGTTACATCGAGTTCATTTGATTCAGATATTTGAATTTTTTCAAAAATTTCAGGTGCTTTTTGTTGTAGATAGAGTTGATCATATATTTTCTGCCGTAAGAACCCCCATGCTTCTTCTAAAGCAAATGCCTGATTATTTCCTACTGCTAAAGTCCAATCTGGATCCGCAAATGAGTGGTATTGGCGCCCCATTATTTTTTCTAAAGCCAATAGATGCCGATCATCCCAATACATTCCTCTTTCGTGACTTGGTAAATCAGCCACCCCAGTCCATTGATAAATAATATCAGCCACGAGTTGCTGCCTAACCAACAGAGAATCTGTCTGAACAAATTGTTCAACTAATTGTTGTAATATTCCCTTTGTATCTTTTGCCATAGCCTGATGTAAGCTATCAACGTTACCAAATTGGTGAATATCAGGTAATACTACAATTGAAGGATCGATCTCAACTATTTGGGCCTGATTTATCTGTGAATGTAAGGTGTCTGCTTGAAACCATACATCATCTATTTTTCCGGCAGTTCCATCTGCCCAGATAAACTGCCCCTGCTGTTTATGGTGATTACCATTGACATCAACTTCCTTAGCCGATGTATAGGCTAAATCAATTTGTTGGATACCTATTGTTTGTAAACCAGTCAGTTCACCCTGATCTACATGTGCGTTTTGATTGAAATCTTGCCAAACTTGTAACTGCTGATAAATTTCATCTTCTGCATCAATCACCCCATCATTATTCAGGTCATAGTCTGCTAAAGCCTCAAATCCATTCTTCGCCAATTGGCCATTATTTAAGCTAGTCTGATTTCCAAATAATTCATTACCTATTTCAATATCTGCATTATTATTTTTATCTAAAACTAGCAAACCATCTTGCGAACTGACCCAACCTGTTTTTTCTTTAAATCCACTACCATCGTGGTCAAAATAAATATTTTCACTCAATGCACGTGTTCCAACCACGCCATCTTTATTTAAATCGAGTATTAATGGACTAGTTACATGCTCTGCCTGTTCATATAACCCCATAACATCATTCAAATCAAACTGATCTAAAAACTCACCAACTATTGAATGTAAACTAGACTTAATGTCGCTTAAAACTTTATTAACACCCTCTTTGATAAGCTCATAGACCGTGTCACCACCAACAATCGAACCGACTATTCCACCCACAATCGCTAAACCTAAAATCACAGGTGCAGATACTGCTGTAAGTGCTGCTACACCTCCTACCAATAACGCACTACCAATTGATCCAGCAATCCACTCTGCGGTGGTATGAGCGACCCAATCATCTATAATCTGTTGTTTTTGTTCTGACGTTTCGGCTGCTTGGACTTGAGAACTTAAAGCAATTAATCCCAATACCGTTAAAGCTGGCCCTAAGACCCCGCCGGCTTTTCCTGCCACCTCCAAAAAGTGAGATTTTTGTATATCTGTTAAATAAGGGCTATTTTGTATATGTGTTTCTCTAATTGAACCCAGCTGAGAATTATAGATCTCTGAATATCCATAGGCTTCATATTGAGGCCGAATTTCATAAGTCGGATTTTGTATTGTGATAAATGGATCAATCGTGACGTCTTCCACACCAAAATATTTAGATAAAACCTGACCGGTATCCACAGCAGCAATACGCCCCGTGCTGGTATCTCGAACATATTGAAATTCAGACATTATCAGCACAGACTGTGTTTTTATATCCTCAAAAACTTGACTATATCCGTAAGTTTGTAAATTGGTACGCAACTCATCTATTGGTATACCATTAATACTGGTTATATTTGGATTATCCAATAATGTTGGTAATTCCGTTTGTGCCCAAATACGGTTATCATCAGCAAAAGGAACTAAGGCTAGAACATCTCCTTTGGTATCTCTGGCATACACTTCTGAAATCGTGTTCCATATACTTGGTACATGTTCCCCTGTACTCGGGTCGATGCCACCAGAACCATTCCAAAACTCATAGGCTGCCGTACCAGATGTATCGAAATCTTCAAAACCATCAACATTCATAGAGTCCAAAGTGTTTTCTAAAGCATCAAGGAAAGCTATATTTTCTGCCAAACGAGAGACATCTGTCTGAGAAATTCGCCCAATTTCCCCATAAGAATTTACACTAATCGATTCTTGATACAACCCTGCACTTACATCTTGGTCTAAAAATGCGCTGCCTGAATAATAAGAGGTTAATGTTGTATTATCGCTCAAACTTCCTGATACTTGACGAACTAAATTATGTAGTTCCTTTAAACTATAAATATGTCCTGAAGAATTAGCATTACCAAGTTCTGTAATTATTTCATTATAAGTTTTCATGATTTATTTCTTTTTTTATAATTTACCAGGCATAATGTTCAAATGGATGATTTAAAAACAGTTGTACATCTACAAATTTCTTACTAATTGAACGAAAATCTTTTAATTTTGCTATAAAGGCTTCTGTTATTAATTCTATTAAAGTATCTTCTCGGCCAATAAATTTTGATGGCACGACAAAAGGAGCTAAATAAATTTTTCTGCCGTACATTTTTTTTTCTACATCAATTGGATATGTTGATTTTTTAGTAACTTGCAACAATACCAACTCATCTTCTGCATAGAACACATAAGCAGCTGGAGCATGCTCCACTCCCGCAGCAACCCCCCTATGTATCAAGATCAAACCAATATGACGCTCATCATCAGCATAAATATAAATTCTGTCATTGAATTGCCGATCATTTCTATCTCTTTGCCAATGACCATAAAGATAGTTATGTTCTTTTAAAACCGCATGTGGTAGTTTCCAATAGCGCTCATATATAGCTACATGTTCGGGTTTACTTTCAGTAATTTTGTTTTGGTATGCAATAAAACTCATTTCTTCTTAATCGCCTTTCACTACTTATTAGTTTAAATTTACAAACATTATAATTTAAATATATAATAAAATCACTTAATATATCCCCCTTACTTTTAATAAGATAAAATATATTAATTTACTAATTACACACATTTACCTCAAAACAAAATATCCATCTTACATTCCAAATTATCTACTTACTTTCTCAATAACAGCAAGTTGATTAATAATATTTTTGGTTTCTAATGATCTTGCCATGTCTCTATTTTCTTCTTTTAATTATTAGTTTCTTAAGCCCTTAAGCATATCTACACCAAAGTTATAATAAAGCTGTGTAGTAACTGCCCATCTACCCATTATTTCTTTTTCATAAATATCTAAAACTTCAGCAATAAGATTATTTATGTCTTGAGGAACTTCAGTCTCTGAATGAATATGGATAATATTCGGGTTATTTAAAGATTTAACACTCAGTGAAGATACATAAAATTCACTATGTGATCTATGATCTTGAACTGTTGAAACTGAAAACTCAAAAGACGTAAACAATATCGCTTGTGTAGGGGTTACAATTGCCTCTACTGCGGGCCAATGAAATGGGGTTACAGGGTTATTTTCATAACCGTCAAAATAATACGGCCCCTCTTTTTCTAAGATAATTTTTTCAGCAGGTGACAAATAACCACTTCCTACAAAGAATGATAAATAATAAATATTCCGTTCTTCATCAACCATCAAGCTGTCATCAATCCTAATAGGAAAGTCTAGATCCAAATCTTGTATGAGTGGCTCAACTAAACTCACAAGGTGATCTAATTTTTTGCCTATTATATCTATTTTTTTAAATGTCATAAATTTTACTCTTTACTCATATTACTCTTCATCTAAACCATACAATCTATATTCATTAATTGTATGGGTTAAATCACTCTTAATTATATTCACATTAAAACAAAGTTGTTTTATTTGCTAAATCTTGAGTAACATCAGGCACAAGATTAAGAAATGCCTGCCTTAAGTCATGAATAGTAACTTGCCCATTTGCCTGTTTTATAGCAGCAAGTTGATTAATAATATTTTGGGTTTCTAATGATCTTGCCATGTCTCTATTTTCTTCTTTTAATTATTAGTTTCTTAAACCCTTGAGCATATCTACACCAAAGTTATAATAAAGCTGTGTGGTAATTTCCCACTCTTTTCTTTGTTGATATATATAAAATGCTTCAGCAATAATACTGTGTACTTCTTGAGGAACCTGATCTTCTGAATAAATATGGATAATATTTGGATTATCTAAAGATTTAATACTCAGTGAAGATATATAAAATTCTCTATTAGCTTTACACTCCTCAGCTTTTGCAACTGAAAACTCAAATGACGTAAATAATATCGCTTGTGTTGGGGTCACAATTGCCTCTACTGCTGGCCAATGAAAGGGGGTTACAGGGTTATTTTCATAACCATCAAAATAATACGGTCCCTCTTTTTCTAATATGATTTTTTTAGCAGGTGACAAATAACCACTGCCTACAAAAAATGATAAATACTTCGCTCTTCATCAACTAGCAATGTAGATTCCTGTTTAATTGGTAAATCCAGATCAAGCTCTTCCAATAAAGGCTCAACCGATCCAGCAAGCTGTTCTAGTTGCTCGCCCCAAATTTTCTTTCTCTCAAAAGTCATAAATTTTACTCTTTACTCATATTACTGTTCATATAAACTATACAATCTATATTCATTAATTGTATGGGTTAAAACACTACTATATTTAAAAACATTCTTTTAAAATATTTTAAAAACCTTTTTATCAAATAAATAAAAAAGAACAATCAGTTCAATTCTCACAGTTTCGCTATAAGAATTTATACTAATCATCTCATATTTATTTTAGTACTAAGTATTTTTCTCTAAAGGTACGATCTGAACAATAGAAAGTTAATGTTGTATTGTCGCTCAAACTTCCTGATACTTGACGAACTAAATTATGTAGTTCCGTTAAACTATAAATATGTCCTGAAAAATTAGCTTTATCAGGTTCTGTAATAATTTCATTATAAGTTTTCGTGATTTATTTTCTAAAATTTTACATCTAATTTAAAATTCAACAGACACTTTTCATCTTCTTAATAAAATTATGATAATTGAATAATATCACATCAATTTATTTTAATAGAATAAATTTTAAATATACTTTATTTACAAAAACCAACCCAACATCATTCAACACAAACATTATTAAATAAACTTAAAATATACATAAACTAAATATTTCAAATTTATTTAATAAATATTTTAAAATACCTTACAATTTCTTAGTAAATAAATGATTATCATTAATTGATAAATCTTTTAATGTACCTCCTAAAAACTCAACCACTGAACAAGCTTGGCTTGAGCCAGATACAACTTTAAAAGGTTTAACATCATAATAAATATCAGTCACATAACCAAAAGCATCAATAAAAACAATATCTATATTATACCTCATACCAATCGTATGGATTGAGGTACATGGGCTAATCAATAAACACTGGTTTTCTTTTAATTTCTTTCGAAATAAAAGCCCAGCAGCTCTAGAAAAAAAACTTGTAGCAGAAAATACTTCAAACTTTATATTAGAATTATTTAAGTACATATTATCCAAATGCATCCTTCATCATGATATATATTGGAAATCCAATAACAATAAATGTACAAGGAAAGATAAATGCAACTAAAGGAAAAAGCATTTTGACAGGCGCTTCCAAAGCTAATTTTTCAGCTCTTAAAAAACGCTCAACACGGCGTTGTTCAGCTTGACCTCGTAAAATTGGGCCAAGATTCATACCCATGTTTTCAGCCTGAATAATTGCTGATACCAAATTTTGTACAGATGGCTGTTCTACACGTTGCGCCATATTTCGTAGAGCTTCATTTTTAGGAATACCTTTGCGAATGTCTGCCAATACTCTAGAAAACTCGTATCGAGTAGGACTTTTGATTGACTTTGTTACAGCCTGATCTAATGCATTCACTAATGTAAGACCAGCTTCCACGCACAGTACAATGATATCTAAAAAAAATGGGATTTCTTTGAGAATGATATTCTCTCTTTTCTTTTTTTCACTTTTTAACCATAACACTGGATATAATAATCCATATAGTGCAAATGCAATGCTATAGAGAGCATCTATATTGGATAGATACAATAAAACCAATGCTAAGCTAAAAAACATTCCCCCAAAAACAATCTGTGAAGCAACAATTTCTTTCGGCTTAAAAACATATTCATAGCCCGCATATACAATTTTCATTGTTAAACGTTCTTCAGTTTTCTTTGATATCCAAGGCCCTATATAAAAGGCAATAGTTTTTATGAGTACCCATTGCAGATAAAATATAAAGGGAGGTTTATCTAAATACTCACGATTTTCATCTGGTACTGCATGGATAAAACTAAAGATCTGCCAAGAGAGAAAGGAGATCGCTGCCCCAAATCCAATAAAACAAATATATAAAATTATATTATTCATGTTATACATCAATATTAACAATTTTTTTGATAACGATCATACCCATCAATTCAAATAATGCGATTCCAGCCAGTGCTATCCAACCTGCTGGAGTCGACCATAATTTATCCATAGCTTCGGGTTCCATTTGACTCAATACTAAAATCAATGCAATAGGCATTAGACCAACGACCCATGCTTGCATTTTTCCTTGTGCTGTTAATGCCTTTATTTTTCCTTCTGATTGATTAATTTGACGTAGAGTCTCGGCTGCCTTAGTTAAAGTTTCAGCTAATTCCCCACCTGTTTCTAAAGCAATGCGAATACTAGTTGTCATGAGAATGACCGCATTGATCGGCATGCGTTGTTGGAAATTGAATAGTGCATCATTTAATGGTAGACCAACTTTCTGCTCTTTAATTATTAAAGCAATCTCATTTTTCAATGGGGGTAAACATTCATGTGTTAGTTGGAATAAGGCAGTACTTAAACTAGCTCCCGACTTTAATCCACCAGAAATCAGCATCAAAGCATCAGGTAATTGTTGCTCCATTTTTTCAACTTGTATTTTTTTAAACCTTTTAATTAAAAGAAAAGGTAAGATCGAAAAAAAGATCGCTGCAAATATATAAATCACACTAAATTTAAAGATTAGCAGTACTGAACTAAAAAACAGAAGAAGCAATATAAAATAAATAAAGAGAATTTTCTTTAAATTTAAAAATACATAGCTAACGTTCAGTTGCTCTTCTAATTTATTGGTTTTTTTTAAAAAAATATTACTTAAACTTTCAGAAACAATCAGATAATAAGTCAACGCAACCATAACAGCAGCAATCAATATTAAATAAATATACATTTAGAATCCACTGTTCTGAAATTTAGCAATATCTATTTTGAAACCAGATTCTTTTAATTCCTGTAAGAATGTAGGAATAAGTCCTGTTGCACCAAAATAACCTTTTATTTTTTGTGACTCTAAATCAAGTCCTGTTTTATCAAATTTGTAAATATCTTGCAGCTGGATTTTACCACTCTCAATCCCTGTCACTTCAGTGATATAGGTAATTTTTCTAGAACCACATGAAAATCTGGATTGCTGTATCAGAACATCAACCGCTGATGCAATCTGCTCCCGAATTGCATTAAGTGGCAAATCCATACCCGCCATCATGATCATGGTTTCAAGACGGGCTATCGCATCTCGTGGTGTATTTGCATGTAGTGTAGAAAGTGACCCCTCATGGCCTGTATTCATGGCTTGAAGCATATCCAATGCTTCAGCTCCACGGCACTCCCCGATGACAATACGGTCAGGACGCATACGTAATGAGTTCTTAACTAAATCACGTATATTCACCGTACCTTTGCCTTCATTATTACCAGGACGTGCTTCCAAAGAAATCAGATGGTCATGATCTAATTTAAGCTCTGCTGCATCTTCAATCGTAATCACGCGCTCACCATTCGGGATAAAACCTGCTAGCACATTTAATAAAGTAGTTTTCCCAGAGCCAGTTCCTCCAGATATAAGAATATTCTTTTTTGCAGCAACACAAAGTTGAAGAAAATCAGCCATATCATCATTCAAACTAAGAAAGCTGACTAAATCCTCAATTAATATTCTTTTTTCCGGAAATTTACGAATAGTTATTGTTGGCCCTTTAATTGCTAAAGGAGGAATAATCGCATTTACACGAGAGCCATCTTTTAAGCGAGCATCCACCATTGGAGAACTTTCATCAATTCTCCGTCCTAGTGGTGTTACAATCCGTTCGATTACATCTAAGATTGCTTTATTACTAGTAAATTCCAGCTCACTTTTAATAATTTTTCCGGATTGTTCAATAAAAATTTCATCCTTCGCATTAACCATAATTTCAGTGACTTGTGGATTACTTAATAACTCCTCTAGTGGTCCCAAACCAATCGCTTCATTAATGATTTTTTGTTTTAATCTATCAATATTTAAGACTTGAGGAAGCTCTTCATCAACATCAAATAAAACCTGTTCTAAACATGTTAAAGTTTCTAACTTCAACTCTTCTGGCGTCATGGTATTAATATCTTTGCGCCTTAAGTCCATTTGTTTAACAAGCTTTTCTCTTAAGATCTGAATCCATTCAACCTCTAAGACCTTATAGGTTTTAGAGTTATAAGGGATATTCGTAACTTGAGTACTATAAATAGCCTCATCATCTGTCGTATCTCGCAAGGCGTCTAATACGGTCTGATCAACCGATTCAGAATTGACAACTTTTATATTTTGATTAATTAAATCATCATCTAGAAGTTGAATTGTATATCCGCCAATGGAAATACTATCAGTCTGTAAATTAATCGGACCATAAAAATCAATTTTTCGCCCATTCACAACTGTCCCATTAGCGCCACGATTTAAATCTTCAACAACATATCCTCCACTTAACTTTTTAAGTGAACAATGTTGTTCAGCGATAAACCATCCCTTTAGTTGTAAATCACATTTCTTTGACTTACCAATTAGAATTTCTGTGGTCTCAAACGTGAGTATTGATTCCTGAGTTTTATTTGTTATTTTCAGTTTCATCAACATTCTCATCTTGCAAATTATAGTTTTTAGGAAGCATTAATCCAGAACCCAGCTCAGCTTGAACAACACTATCTGAACTTAGACCTATACGCTGCATTTTTGACTCAAAATCCTTTTCATATACATAAGGTGTCACAAAAAAGACCAGTTCATTTTGTTTCAATCGATTTGATCTGGTTTTAAATAAATTCCCCAATACCGGAATTTTTCCTAAACCAGGAACTGCACTTCCAGTACTATTTTTCTCAGCTCCAACCAAACCACTTAGTACAAGTGTCTGCCCTTGACCAACCACAAACTCTGTTTCTGTTCTTCTTGTTAAAAATCCAGGTACGCCAGATACTTGTACCGATGAATCAATAGTACTTACTTCAGCTAAAATTTTAGCGACAATCCCCTCATTAGAAATTGTAGGATGAATATCTAGCTTAATACCATAGTCTTTAAATTCTATCGAAGGCGTTCCTGTTGCTCCTGACGATTGATAAGGAATTTGCCCACCAGCTAAGAAAGTTGCATTACCACCATTTTTACAAGATAAAAGTGGTCGAGCAATGATCTTAGCCGTTCCATTCTCTTGTAAAAGATTAATCTTACTATCTATATAACTAGCTAAACCAAAATATGTTTGGAATGGATCAATCTTAGGTAATGGAAGAATATTATTAGCAAGGGGATTATTAGCTGAAGTAAAAGCGGCACTTCGTTTGAAGTCTCCGAGAATCCCAAATTTTGGACCATCAATAGAGGAAGTATTCCAGTTAATTCCTATTTCTTTAGTAGAGGAAGTTGAAATCTCTACAACACGAACATCCAAATAAATCATTTTTTGCTTTTCTTGGACATTATTTTCTTTAGTCTTAGCTAAATTGACCACATTCTTAAAAAGACTGGCATAGTTATCAATCTTTTCCTTATCATCTGCGCTAATATTCGCTCCTTGCAGAACAACATTATCACCAATAATACTAATGCTCAGATTTGGAATAGTACCTAGAACTGAACGTAAATTTTCTAAAGTCTTTTTTAAATTACTTGGAAAAACATGAACTTCAGATGAAATGTACTGTTTACCATTCCAAATTTTAACCGTGGTATCTCCAGCAGTCACGCCTGTTAATGCTATACCTTTACGACCAACATTCTTTGCTTTAACAATTTGATCATTACCAATAACAACATCTGTAATAGCTGGATCATTCAGATAAAGTGTTTCCCCAATATACAACTCATCAGACATTGCGCTGACATGGCATACTGTAGTGCTTGTCACAAAAGCTAAACATGTGCTCTGTATTGTTTTTGATAAAGTTGACTTATTCATCTTTATTTCCATAAATAATATTAAAACCTGAAGATTTTTGATTTTCTTGAATATGCGAATTAACCTCAGGTCTTAGCACAGGCACTGAAACTGGAACCGTTGGGGTCTTTACAACCGTATTTCGTTTTTGCGTATTCACTAACTGCATAAAACCAGAAGTATCACTCATCACCTGATCATCAGGATTTCTTAGCACCGCAGAAATTCGTCCCATACTCGCTGCCATGGTAATGTTCTTAGCATCTTCGGCACTTACATCTAAAGTAATATTGGTATAACCACTAGTTTCACCAGCCTCATAATTAACATCTGTTTGCTTACCAGTCGCTAAAATTTTAACGCCCTGCATTAAAGGTACAGTTGCTGTTTTCTCATTACTTTGCAAAGTCACCATGAGATCAATCAAATCACCAGGTTTCAGCATGGTAGAAATAGAACTTTCATCATCTACAGGAATTGTTAACGCTCTTCTTCCTGGAGGAATAAGTTTTGAGATATCTTTTTTCATCTCAACCATGGAATACATAATGATATCACCAGGTTTTAAGTCCACCTTCAACGGAAGGCCATCAACTGAATCATAATCAGATGCCAATACCGCGTTAGATTGCTGATATTCCGATGGAACATTTCTTTGAGAAACAACATTAGTTGTTATTACATTTCCAGCGCTTAGCTCTTTACTAGCCACAACATACGCAACTTCAGGCCCTTTCTGAGTAAGACTTTCCACCTTATGATCAAAAGCCTTTTTAAAACCCCAGATACTGAATAAACCGATTAAAATTGAAATAATAAAGGCAAAAACCTTTTTATTAATATGAGGTAAATTCATTATGGTATCGCATCCAAATTCAAAATCGTTGCATTAAATCTATTCATAAATAAGTCGTAAGTATTCTTAAACATCCCGAAAAAGCTACCATCTCCAAAAATACCATTCCCAGCAATTAATAAAGTCAGAACAAAAGTCATGCATATTAAATATTCTGTAGTGGTATTTCCTTTAATTGAATTACGCATATGACTTTCTCTTTTTAATATAAACAATAACTAAATTATTAATTGATTTTCTCATATCAAAAACCAGATTTAATTCGCTACCATCCTTTAATTCAAAATATGAAAAAGAAGAATTTAAGTCACTCGTTTTTGCTTGCTTTTGTATTTGATGAAGTAAGTTCAGATAGTTATTTTTATTAAAATTCTTAAACATCATAGTCCGGCTAATTGAACCATCATCTTCACTTTGAAAATCAGTAGATGGCTTATTTAATTTTATATAATTAGGCAACTGAATATATTTTAAGTTACTTTTAGCCTTACAAATTACCCGAGCAGATATTGAATTATTAGATAAACTTAACAGTTGTAATGTAACCCCACCATCTTCCCCTATATAAAATAAAGAACCCTGCTTTGTGAATCTTAAATTTTTTTCACTTAAAATCCCCATATAACATTCCAAACCGCAACTTGGAGAAAATAAATTAAACATTTTAACTGTTGATCCATTTAATATCGTATTTTTACCAATTGGTATCAATTGCATATTCTTTTCTTTCAAATCACCAAACAGACATGCTTTTACATCTGTAGCAATAAAAAAAATTAAAGTCAGGATAAATATTAAGTTTCGTTTTTTGATCATTTTAATGTAGCTTTTCGGTCATTTGGAACAATTTCCATTTTATAAATACCATCTTCACGAATTTTTTTCTCAAAACCCATTGAAGCAACAGCAACGTTATATACTGTATTAATATTGGCTTGTATTAGTTCATAAGGAAGTAAATAGCGGGATTTTTTTACAATTTTTTTGATTTCTTTTGGTTCATTTGCCGCCCAGTTATTTCTTAATGTTCCTGATGAGCTTTTAATATTAAATTTTTCTGGTAATTCGAAATCAATAATACCTGTTACAAAATTAACTGGAACAGTAACGTCAACAGTATATTGCCCATTAGATTTTAAACTTCGAAAAGGTTTAGCGGCCACATCTAAAGGATCAATTCTTAATGTTTGACTATACTTCTCATTTTGTTGACTAGCGGATACCTGTATAGAATCCCAATGCACCAATGATTGACCCGCCATATCCTGATCAGCCGCATCATCACAATCAGCATTCCGCTCACTTAAAACATCAGCACCAGTTCTGGCGAAAAAACGTTGTCCAACTTCTTGTGAAAGCTTATCAGAATCATCCGTGTTAATTCCTTTATTGACTCTCCAAGCAACATAATCTGCTGCCTGTTCTGATTTTAATTTAACAGTAGCCAGTTTAGAAACCATAGGAATAGCGATCAGTAACATACTGAGGATTCCTGCCACAATTGCGAACTCGGCAATTGATTGTCCTTTTTGATTGTTTTGCATATTTATTCTCAATTCAACCAAGCAGCTTCTGCGGTTACCAACGCCCGTTTACTAACATCCATATCATCAGATAATCGTACCTTCCAGTAAGGGCTAAATAACGAGCCATACTCATGATTGATTTGATTTCCAACTACCTCTAGTTCCCAAGGACGCTGAAAATAAACTTCAGCCTGAGTAATAGCCTGCATATCACCATTTCGAAGCTTGCCACCTTCTAACTCATCATAATTATCAAGTACCGTAAAGTTGGGAGACATTCGTAAGTTAGAGTTTCTATTAACCGTTTCAAGCTTATTACGAGATTTTTTAACCGAAATAACAAATGGAAAATTCATTTCTTTATTATTTAAATCTTTCAACTCATAAAACTTAGGAATCCCCACACCTGTCATTTCTCCGCCATTATCTCGAACATCCCATTGAGGAGTATTATTTTCAGAATAATCCCGAGCTCGAGGATTGGTTGAACTTGCCCCTCCATAACTACCTGATCTTTGTGCTTGATCTTCGCCTAATTGACTTCCGAGTGCGCTACCCCAACCAATTGGCATCATCTCATCATGCCTACTTCGTATCCGCCATCTTTTAATGGTTTTGTAATAATGATGAATAGATAAAGTATCAACTCCTTTCCATTCATCAAGTTGCACCAATTCAGTACCGCCAGCTTTATGAATACGATATTCATCCCATCCGCCTGGTGCAAAAATCACCTTAGGTAAAATATCATTTTTACTGCGGTTGGTAATAAAAGGATCTGCTGAGCTCAATACCACATCAGCCATCCGTTGCCTTTCTTTCTCAACATATTGCTTCATAATCTGAGCCGGAAAGGTCGAAGCTGACATGACTAAGCGGACATCATAATCAGAACTATTACTTTTTGTTAATTCAGCAAATTCTGTTGGAGTATTTAATACAGTAGCATTGCTCACCAGATTTAAAGCAGCTTGTGCCGACTCTAACGCCCTAACTTCAACCCCATAAGCTTCTATATATGGCCCAATATAATCTGCAAAATAATCTAAGCCAGTACTAATTTTTGAAAAAACAGCACTGACTGGGGGAAACCAGTATGTAGCTGTACTAATGTTATCAGAGGTTTTAGCAGCATATTTAGCCCAAGAAGCTGTACTAACTCCTTGAGCAATAGCTAACTGATTAGCAATTTGAGTTCGATTAATATAAGCATTTATATTCAATAATCTTGCTTGCCGAGTTGCTGTTGCATATGCAGCTTGATCGGCAAGCATTTTCGCCTGTTGCCGTTCGGATAATAATTGAGCTGTATTAAAAACAAAAACTATCGTCAACATTAATATTAAAGAGATAATAAGCATCAACATTGTTGATTGCCCTGATTGATGCTTCATATCATCACCTTATTTAATTAACTTAAGCATGACTATTATAAATTGCTAAATATTTATTTTAACGAGATCCTTGCTCATAAGTGCCTAATCGTTTATCAACAGTACCTTCTGTTGTCGCAGAATTAGCATTATTCGTTACACTTGTTCTAGCAGCTGCTGAATTTTGCCCTCCTAATGATGCTGCTGCAACTGCAACTTGAGAACGGGCTGTATTACCATAAAAACGAAATACCCCAATTGCAGCAACTGCAATTAAAGCCACAATAATAATATATTCCGTCATACCCTGACCGCGAACTTTATTCATTTTTACATTAAGTTTTAAATCTGTTTTTTTCATTAAAGCACCCTAGTCAAAAAATAAAATGTTTTAAATGTACAGTTTATTTTTGTACATTTTCGTGTATTATCGTGCAAATTCAATTAAGAAACAAATATTATTTTATTTTTATAGGTATTATTGTGCAAAAAAGAAAGAAATATCAGAATGGTGTTTCTCTAACTGAGTTTATAATTATAGCTCCACTTATCTTATTTATTGGCTTAATTGGTATTCAATATGGCCTTATCTATATTGCTCGTTTAAATGTTACATATGCAGCATATGAAGCTGCTCGTGCTGGGGCTATTTATAATGCTGATCCAGCACGAATTCAAAATGCTTTTTTTAAAGGACTAGTACCTTATTTTTCAACATCTGGAATATATTTGCCTGGTGATATCCATATAAATAGTCCTATAAAAAAAACTAACCCAAATTTAGTTGAAGTGGGTTTACAAGGATATGCCTTAAAAGAAATTATTAAAAAAACAGAATCTGCTTTCATCAGTATGCATATGGTGAATCCATCTAAAGCATCATTTGATGATTGGAGTGACCCTATTTTAATGAAAGCCTATCAGATTAAAACTGGACAAATTGTACGCATTATTCCAAATGATAATTTAGATACAAAATCTAAGACAATAAAAGATAAATCAAAGCAAAATATACAAGATGCCAATGTATTAAAACTTCGATTTACCTACGGATATGAACCACGCATTCCAATGATGAAGAATATTTTTAGTTCATTAACTTCATTTTTTACGAGTAACCGTGATGCTGTAAATTTGAGAATTTTAGCTGCTGGCAGAATACCTATAGTGGTCGATATTTCTGCTCAAATGCTAAGCCCTGCTATTGAGGGTGGACTACCAACTAATACAGTTAATCGAAATGGCTATTTAGTCGGGGAAGGCTTACTTGATCGCCTTCAAGAAAATCAAGCAATGCAATGGCAAGTTGGTCATAAAGAAAAAGATCTTTTAGAAGATATTCAAGATTCGGCAGAAAAATCTGCAATTTCAAGTTTTGAAAAAAATGCAACGAACTTTCAGGGTATTACAAATATCGGTTCTGAATTGGCAGGCGGTCTCATTGGCAACAACTCCCCTACAGGTAGTACAAGTTCATCTACCAATAGCATTATTGGTGATACGAACAATTTAATTAGTTGCAGCTCGGGTGCAACGAGAACAAATTTTTATTAATAATGACTTTAAAAGAATTTAGTATATGAAAAACTTGATTTTCGCTATTTGCTCAGTCAGTTTAGGCTTAGCGACTAGTTTAAATTCATTACCTACAAGAGCTAGTGTAGTTGACTTTAGTCAATGTAGTGCAAACTCTTCATTCGCAATAGTTACCCAAAGTGAAGGGCCAACTTATGCTTGTGGTGGTCTTGACACTGGGGTTGGGAATCCAATCAATGTCCTTAACGGTAATAAATTTGAGGCCATTAATGACTTTAAAGAACTTCCAGCATTCAAAGGTCTTTCTTTCTCTAGATTTTATAACAGTCAAAGTCATGCAGATACAGCACTAGGTTATGGTTGGTATAGCTCTTTTGATATTAAACTTTATGAACAACCAGATATCATACAAATACGTTTAGAGTCTGGGCAGCGCATCAACTTTAAGAAGAATAAAATTCCTCTTGGCAATAATCAATTTATCATTCGAGCATTGCCACTAAATCCAAATGATGGCTGGATTGAGAAAAAAATAGATGGTTCAGCATGGGTTTGGCATAAAACACAAACTGGACAGGAATACTTTTTCCAATATTTAGGGGGGCAAGATCCTAGTCTTGCACACATTACCAAAATTTCAGCTTCAACAAATAATGATAAAAACAAGCCTACTCTAAATTTTTCTTTTGTTTATGATCAACAACAACGTTTAGTTGCAGTTAAAAATGATCAGGGACAACAACTTTCTATTCAGCATACAACAACACGTTTTGGTTTACCTCAAATTACTGTGATCACTCCTATTGGTAAATATTATTATTTCCTCGATCGGAATCACAATCTGGCTCAAGTGGTTTATCCAGATGGTCGTCGTTTTAAATATGCTTATGACCCTAAGTTTCAGGGTGGTGATATTCATAACTTGACCTCAAAATGGCAGTTTAATCAGTCTCAAAAAAAGTTTAAGTTAATTTCTCAATGGCAATATGACAATCAAGATCGAGCAGTTTTAAGCCAACATACCAATGGTGTGGAAAAGGTATCAATTCAATATGATGCCAGAACCCATCAAAATATGCTGGCAACTTATGCAGGAAACAAACCAGTCTTTAAAAATATTGTAACGAATAGTCTGGGGCAAAAAACAACTTATTCTTATCAGATTGATGGTACTCAATTTCATTTACTAGAAAGTTTTGGAGCTGGTTGTAGTAGTTGTGGTGAAGTCAATAAGCGATATCGCTTTAATGCTCAAGGACTAGTTAATTATGCTGCTGATCTCGATTCAACAGGTAAAATTATTCGAGGGATTGACCTAAAATATAATGATCATGGTGAGGTCATTGCAAAAACTGTATCGGGTACTGGTTTAACTTCTCAGACCACAACCTATGAGTATGAATCTTATCCAATACAGCAAGGAAATCAACACTCATTAACCAATCCTCTACTCAATCAATTTAATCAACAAGATTTCCGTCGTTTAAAAGCTGAGTCACATCCAAGTGTTGTTTCTGGAAAGCAATATCAAAAAAGCTATTCTTATAATCAAAACAATCAATTAATTGCAATTAAAGAAACTGGATTCTCACCTTTAGGGGAAACTTTAGTTCGAGAAACTCGTTATGGTTATGATGCTCAAGGACAGCTCAGTTGGGAAGATGGTCCCCTGCCTAATGGAAAAACTAATTCGCCTAAAGATAGTGATGTTCGTATTTTTCAATATAATAATGCTGGTCAGTTACAAAGTCTTGAATTACCGGGTCAACAGAAAATTCAAGTCCTATCATTCGACCCTCTCAATCGCCCTAAAGATGTCAAGATTACTGACGGAAGTCGATCTGTTCAAATTGATTTAAGTTATTACAATTCAGGTTTAGAGGTGTCAAAATATGTTTATCATTCAGATAATCAAACTCATAGTATAGAAAACTATTTTGATGAATATGGGCAACTTATTTCAACAATAAATGGTTTACAACAAACTAATTTCGATTATGACGATATCGGTCGCCTGATTAAAACTCAAAATCCGAATGGTTTAACTCATACAAGACAATACAATTCTGAAAATATTGTAACAAATGAAATAACAACAGACCAATATGGAAAGTTAATTCAGAGTCTCGACCATAAATTTAATGTTAGTAACGATACCATTTCTGTAGAGGCTACTGATACATTAGGTTTGCTCTCCAAAACTTTTCAATCAGGGATGTTTATAGAGCAACAAGATGCCTTAAAGCGCCGTTTCATTCAACAAGTTGATGGTCTTGGTCGTGCTGTCTCGTCACAACTTGAAAACCCAAATAACCAGCTTATTAGCTCAACAAACTCTTCTTTTAAAAAAGGACATGCATCACAGTACTCTGCTGGTTTACAACAAAATAAATGGATGGATGACTTTGGAAGAACAATAGCAACCCAGTCTCCTGGAACAGGAGTAAAATTATATCGCTTTAACGAGGTAGACTTAGCAGTAGAAATAATTGATGAGAAAGGTCTTATTCAAAAAAATAAGTATGATTATGCACACCGTCTAATTGAATCTTCAATTAAAAATCCTCAAACACAAGCTGAAACTATAATTCAAAAAACTGAATTTGATGGTTCAAAACCAATTCGCCAAACTAGTCAGGATGAAGTACAAATTTGGCAATATGCACAAGATGGTAAGCTACTCCACCATACAACAGCTCAGCTCGATGCATCTCCAGGTAACAAACATATTCAAACGATTAACTTTATTACTCAACCACAACAACTTAATAAAATTGATCATCTTTTATTTGAAAAAAAGGAAAATAAAGACCTACCAATAAGTTCATGGTCTGAAGATTATGAATATGATAAAAATGGTTTACTTAGTAAAGAAATACGTCGTGATTTAACCATTCACTATGACCGAGATACTTTAGGTAAAATTACGTCTTTAGAGTTAACCAAAAATGGAAAGACAGCTTCTGTTGGTCAAATTCAATGGAATAGCAATGGGCAATTGACTCACTACCGTTTGTCAACGAATCAACAGTTATGGCGTACTTATGATAGCCGTGGTCGTTTGATTCAACAACGTTGGTATAGTCCTAGACCACAATCTTGGTGGGGACGCTTGATTGTAAAAATAAAATACCAATGGTTAGGCCAAAATTTACCTGAGTCAGAAATTCAAACTTCAAATTATGTGTATGATCAAGCTAATCGTTTAATTTATAGCAATGAATCCGGACATCAATTTTATCAATATGATGATAAAGATCAATTAATTGCTGTATGGAATAAAAACACCCAGACTAAGCGCGGAAGCTCATGGTATCCAATCCAAGTTTATGCGTATGATGATCAAGGCAATCGTCATCTACAATGGCAAAAAGCTGAAAAACAAAAACCTGAAACCATTAACCTTTACCGTTATGGTAAAGACGGAGATGCATCAGTACAGTTATTAGGTGTTTCTCAGCATATTGTTAATCAAGGTGAAATGAAACCTGGTCAATTAACTCGTATAGCTGCTTACACTCCTACCGGTCAACCCCATATTTGGTGGCAAGCTGAGCCTCAAGAAGTAAATACTGTTTTAGATTATGTTCCTTCTGCAAATAGCGGTGCCCCACTATGGGATACGTCATCTACTTCTTGGCGTGGAACAAATGATCAAAATCATAATGTATCAATAGATCAACAGTTCAATCAACAAGGTTTCATTTCTAAACGAGCTGTAGCGTTTAATACTCGAAATCAACAACATGAGTTTTCTCAACGTAATGGCTATGTGAATGGGATTCGTATGTGGGAACAGCAGCGTTTACGCATGCCAAATGAAGCAATCTCAGATATTCATGCCCCAGAAATACAAGATGTTGTCGTTGATCGTGATTATGTAATACTCGCAGGTTTACCCGTGATGCAGTTTAGTCAAATTTCAACTCAAAAACAGAATGAGCAATTAGATACATCTTCTGCTTCTTTTAATGCAGTTCAATTCAATCGTATTGGTGCACCAGTAAAAGTATACGATGAAGCTAACACTACCCGTTGGCAAACAGATTATTCGCCATTTGGTGAACGTCTAAATACGGTTAGCACGCATAATAACGAAGCAAAGTTAATCCGTGTTGCAGATCATTTACCTATTTCCCAGTCTATAGATGATCTACGTTATACGATATCGATTCGTTTACCAGGGCAAAATGAAGATCCGATTACTGGATTATATGACAATGGCCATCGTCAATATGACCCAACTGTAGGACGATATTTAACACCAGATCCGATGGGTACAGTTGACGGTTTAAATCCTTATTTGTATGTAGGAAATAATCCGTTAAATAAAGTTGATCCCTATGGGCTATATCAAACAGATATGCATTATTACATGACTTACTTCTTAGCAATTACTGCTGGGATTGATTCTGATAATGCTAGAAGGATTGCTTTGGCTACCCAGTTTGTAGATACCAATGACAATACAAGCCCTTATGATGATGAGGCGGGCCCAGTTCAAAGCCTTTACAATAATTTTACGACAGAAAGATTAGAATACTATCATTTTACAAATAATAGATTTGCAAAAATTCAACCCTTCCAAGGAATGGAACTTGGTAGTTGGGATTTAGAGAAACCTAAAGGTATGTCAGATGCCGATTATCTAAAATGGCGTCTGACATCAAATTTAAATAATATCCCACAACTTATAGCATTAACTACAAACTACAATAAAGCAGCGAAATGTGGAAATCTAAACTTAAGCATGCAGTTCTTTGGAGAATATTTACATGCATTTGAGGATACATTTGCTCATAGAGATCAGAATAATGATCCATTTGGTGTAAATGCTGGTTTTGGTCATGGAGCATATGGTTCAAATCCTGACTTTACTTTCAATCATTATGGACAATTTAATATTCCTGGGAATTTAGTTGGCTATGGAGATTGGACAGTTAATGAAACTCGATCGCTGCTTGAACAAGAACAAGTCTATGACAAATTGGTTAAATACCGAAATAAGGTTTTAAACACACCTGATAGTGAGGTTAAAGTAGTACCTTGGAATGAACTAAAAAGCTATTTAGCTATTTATAATGCAATACCAGAAAAATTAGATTATGAAGCTGAAGTTGGATCTTTAGACAAGCTGAGTGAAAAAATAACTTATTTACAAGATTTGTTAAATGGGGAATCGACCTCTCAGAAAATCTATGTCTATGATGCTAGTAAAAAAGATAATATAGATACTAAGGAAACCAAATCATTTAATACGAATTGGGGGTATAAACCAAAGCACAGTGAAAGTTTTGAATTAATTAGATTTGTCAGTGAAAAAGACAATAAACTTCTGAATAAAAAAAAGGAGTCTGTTAGTGGTTATGTAGCGGATAAGGATGGTTATTCTGTTCCTCAAGCTATTACTAACCGAATTGAGGTATTTAAAACCTTAAGTAAGACAGATAAAGAAAAATATACCAATTTGGTATGGGATACGTCTGTACAGAAATATAAAGATAGAGATGCAGAAGGCGAAAAAATAGAATCCGCTGTTCAAAATTACCGCTTATCTACAAAATCGATATCTAGCTTACAATCTAGCCCATTCACTATTACAGGTACACCGCCTGCCTCACCATAAGGCATATCTTAATGAAAAAATTAATCCCTATTTCCGGTCTTTTAATGTTATCAAGTTGTTCTTTTGCTGCACAGGAAAGACCTTCTCTAGAATATAACTTTCCAATATGTGGACAAAGTATATTGAATGAAAAAAATATAACTAAAGTTTGTGCAACTCGCGATTTTATTGCCTTAGAGCCAAGAAAACGAAAGAGGAATTGGTTGGCATTTATGGCTGCCGAAGGGAGTGGTAAATACTATGGACCAATAGACCGAGTGGGGGGAATTTTAGATTTCAAAAACCAAGAGCTTGACATGCAAGGTCATGTTTGGGATTTCTCTAAACAGGGGGGTTCAGGATTAACCTTAAGAGGGCATGATAGTATTATTAGAAATGGGATTATTTTAAATACCACACCGACTCTAGGGGGAGGTATGGGAGGTTATATTCCACCAAATTTTTCAACAGGTAAGCAAAAAAACAATAATGTAACAAAACATGGATTTTTATATGCAAAAGAATATAGTTCAGGAGCGTATCAAGGATCTATTGAAAATTTTTATTTTAAAGATATGAAATTTACATCGTATAATTTTAACCTTTGGTCATATGGAGGGGGAGTATTTAGTTCACAATTTATTGTAAAAAATGGAATGAATGTTTATGGTTCAAAAGCCACAATTCTAAATAATAAAATCATATCATATGCAGAACTAGAAACAAATAATTCACTATTTCCTTTGATAAAGCTTAACAAATCTAATTTTATAGCTCACTCACAACAAATATTTCCCGATGCAAATGATGATACTACTGCTATTCCTAGTGCTCTCTATGTCAAATTCTCCCCTGGCACAGTTATTGATGGAAATACTTTTACCCTTACTCAAAAAAATGATCAAGCCTATGCCATTGTACTAGACCACTCCCCTCGTGTTCGAATCACGAATAACACTTTCAATGGTTTTAAAGTTCCAATTCTGATGGATCAATGGAGTTCTATTGTCGATGAAAAAGGCAAGGAAATTAAGCCAGAACAATTTACTGGTTATGGAAATATTATCAATCCTAACGAATTCGCAGGTCATGTGACCATGAATCGTAAAGGTGAGATTGTAAGAAAATAATACTATTAAATATGAATTTTATTCGATTCGGCAACAATATTATCACCATTAACTAACTCTCTGCTCACTCAGTTCGATGAGCATAGATTAAAAAAAAAGCCTCATTACGAGGCTTTTTTATTGGGTTTAAAATAATAAGATTTCTAATAAATCAATACACTCAATTTAAATATAATCAACCTTTTGAGCTTTTAAAATATCAAGCTGCAACATCTTTTTCTTTTTATATCTATAGGCAATAAACAAACCAATAAACCATATTGGTGAGCATTCAAGCGCAATTAAGGTGTCATGATCTAAAGCTAAAATTACAATAGTGAAAACTAAAAACAGCATCGTAAACCATGCCATAAATAATCCACCCGGCATTTTATATTGGGATTGAATATGTAATTCAGGGAATTTTTTACGATAGGAAATATAAGAAAGCACAATCAACATGAATGTAAAAATACATAAAATTGAAGTGAGCGCTGAAATAATTGTAAACGCAGTCATGACATTTGGAACAATAAATAAAATAGAAGTTCCCACAGTCACACAAGCCATCGAAAATACGAGTCCTCTAATTGGAACCTTACTTTTAGATAACTTACTAAAGCTTTTAGGAGCATCGTTGTCTAATGCTAAACCGTATAACATACGACTGGTCGCAAAAATTCCACTATTGGCCGAAGATAGTGCCGAAGTTGCTACAACAAAATTGATTAAACCTGCTGCAATTGGTAACCCGACCAATGTAAACATTTCTACAAATGGACTTTTTTCTGGCGACACTTTAGCCCAAGATGTGACCGCAATAATACAAACCAATGCACCCACGTAGAACAATAAAATACGTAAAGGAATAGAGTTAATCGCTTTTGGAAGTGATTTATGCGGGTCTTTGGTTTCAGCAGCAGTTGTACCCACAAGCTCAATACCCACAAACGCAAATATGGCAATTTGGAAGCCTGCTAAGAAACCTGTTACACCATAAGGAAACATAGATTGTGTTTCAAACAAATGACTAACCGATGCCTTAACACCATTCGGAGAAGTAAATCCGGTACTAATTAAGTAAATACCCGCAAGAATGAACAGAATAATTGCTGTAATTTTGATGAGGGAAAACCAAAATTCGAGTTCACCAAATAGCCGAACGGCCACAAAATTGAGAATGGTTAAAATTGCTAATGAAGTAAATGCAGGAATCCAGACGGGTAAATCAGGATACCAAAACTGCATGTACCCTCCAATCACAATCACATCGGCAATAGCAGTAATAATCCAGTTACACCAATAGGACCAGCCCAGAAAAAAACCTGCCCACGGGCCTAAATAAGCCGTTGCAAAATCGGCGAATGTTTTAAAATTAGTATTCGCCAGCAGCAGCTCACCCATTGCTCGCATTACGAAGAAAAAGAAGAAACCAATAATTAAATAGGTTAAAACAATTGAAGTT
>Ga0213825_1000558_pt1 | contig 27254 bp, 27 predicted proteins | sample MC6MC0900MG_FD_179896 | JGI IMG/M metagenome (GOLD analysis project Ga0213825, IMG submission 179896) | Enriched soil aggregate microbial communities from Iowa State University, Ames, United States - MC6-MC0900-MG | ecosystem: Environmental > Terrestrial > Soil > Unclassified | place: USA: Iowa... | reverse complement strand
GCGGGGCGAGGAAATCGCCCTTGTCGCTGCGGTGTCCGATCTGGGTGGGCAGGCCGGCGATCAGCGCGCGGTGCAGGGTCTGGTAGGCATGGGCGCGGACGCGGTCGCTGAAGCCGGCACGCGCGTCGGCGGCAGGGGCAGCCGGTGCAGGGGCAGCCGTCGTCGCGGCCGCAGCGGGTGTTTCGACCTTGCCCTCGCGGGCCAGACGGGCGGCGCGGTGCTGCTGGCCACGGGTGACCTTGGCCTTGGCGGCGTCATCGCGTACCGGTGCAGGCGCCGACGAGCCCGCCAGCAGCGGCGCCATCGCGCTGTCCACGGGCTCCTCGTTCCAGCCCAGCTCTTCGCACAGCACGCGCAGCTGGCGGTGCAGCTCGCGCCACTCGCGCATGCGCAGGAAACCGAGGAAATGGCGTTCGCACCAGCCGCGCAGCTTGGACTGCGTCAGGTCTTCGTGGGCCTGGCGGTAGCCGTCCCACAGGCGCAGCACGCCCACGAACTCCGAGCGGCCATCGGCGAACAGCGCGTGCGCGTTGTCGGCCGCCGCGCGCGCCTCCGGTGGCCGCTCGCGCGGATCCTGGATCCCCAGGAACGAGGCGATCACCAGCATCGGCCGCAGGCAGCGCTGTGCCTGGGCGGCGACCAGCATGCGCGCCAGCTTGACGTCCACCGGCAGGCGCGCCATCTGCCGCCCGATCGCGGTCAGCCGGCGCTCGTCGTCCACCGCGCCCAGTTCGCCCAGCTGCTGCCAACCATCGGCGATGGCGCGCTCGTCGGGCGCCTCCAGGAACGGAAAATCCTCGATCCGGCCCAATCCGAGCTGGAGCATGCGCAGGATCACGCCGGACAGGCTGGAGCGGCGGATTTCCGGGTCCGTGAACTCGGCGCGCGACTGGAAGTCCGCTTCCGAATACAGGCGATAGCAGATGCCTTCCGACACGCGGCCGCAGCGACCCTTGCGCTGGTTGGCGCTGGCCTGCGAAATCGCCTCGATATGCAGGCGGTCGAGCTTCTGGCGCGGACTGTAGCGCTTGACCCGGGCCAGGCCGGGGTCGATCACGTAGCGGATGCGCGGCACCGTAAGCGAGGTTTCGGCCACGTTGGTGGCCAGCACGATGCGCCGCCTGCTGCCGGGACTGAACACCATGTCCTGGTCTTTCACCGACAGCCGCGCGTACAGCGGCAGCACGTCGGTTTCGCGGTACTTGCGCCGTTCCAGCGCCTGGTGCGCATCGCGGATCTCGCGCTCGCCAGGGAAGAACAACAGGATGTCGCCGCGCGGGTCGGCGCGGGTGATTTCATCCACCGCCGCCACCACCGCGTCGTTGACCGTGCGTTCACCATCGCGGCCACCGTCCGCGTCGCCGCCACCCTCGCCTTCCAGCGGCCGGTAGCGCACTTCCACCGGGAAGGTGCGGCCTTCCACGCTGATCACCGGCGCATCGTCGAAGTGCTGGGCGAAACGCGAGGTGTCGATGGTCGCCGAGGTGACGATCAGCTTCAGGTCCGGGCGCCTGCGCAGCAGCTGCTTGAGGTAGCCGAGCAGGAAATCGATGTTGAGGCTGCGCTCGTGCGCTTCGTCGACGATGATCGTGTCGTACTGCGACAGCCATCGGTCGCTGCTGATCTCGGCCAGCAGGATGCCGTCGGTCATGAACTTGATGCGCGTGTCATCGCCGACGCGGTCGGTGAAGCGCACCTGGTAGCCCACCGTGGTGCCCAGCTCCGAATGCAGCTCCTGCGCGACGCGGGTGGCCACCGCGCGTGCGGCAATCCGTCGCGGCTGGGTGCAGCCGATCATGCCGGCCACGCCGCGCCCGGCGGCCAGGCACAGCTTGGGCAGCTGCGTGGTCTTGCCCGACCCGGTTTCGCCGGCAATCACCACCACCTGGTGGTCGCGGATCAGCGCGGTGATGCGCTCGGCTTCACGCGCAATCGGCAGGCTGTCGTCCAGAGTGACCGACGGCAGGTTGCGTGCCCGCGCCTGGCGCCGCTGCACCGATGCCTGCAGCGCCTGCTCGAAGGCGGCGGCGACGCCCGCGTCGGCCGGTTTGGCCCGGCAGCGCGACAACAGCCCGAGCAGACGCCCGCGGTCCCGGCTCATGGCCCCATCGATGGCGGCCTGCTGCGAAGACAGGGACGAAGCGGCAGGTTGTTTGATAGCGGTCATCAATCGAATCGTTTGGTACGTATGAGTACAACTGAAGGTTAGTCTGATCTATTGTGAAGGCCATCCACTCCACGAAGAGGAACTCCCCCATGGCGAAGACCAAATCACCCGCAAAACCGAAGGCCACCCGGCAGAAGCTGGCGGCCGGCATCCCGGCGGCACCGGCGGCACCGTCGGCCCCCAACATCGATATCGGGATCAAGGTGGGCGATCGCAAGAAGATTGCCGATGGACTGGCGGCCTACCAGGCTGACGCGTTCACGCTGTACCTGAAGACCCACAATTTCCATTGGAACGTCACCGGCTCGATGTTCAACTCGCTGCACCTGATGTTCGAAACCCAGTACACCGAGCAGTGGGCAGCTCTGGACGAGGTTGCAGAACGCATCCGCGCACTGGGCTTCAATGCCCCGGGCTCCTACCGCGAGTTCGCCGCCCTGACCTCGATCGCCGAGGAACCGGGCCTGACCGACAGCGCGGACTGGCGTGAAATGGTACGCCAGTTGGTGGTCGCCAACGAAGCGGTCTGCCGCACCGCCCGCAAGGTGCTGGACGTGGCCGACGACGCCGACGACGCCCCCACCGAGGACCTGATGACCCAGCGCCTGCAGACCCACGAGAAGTACGCCTGGATGCTCCGCTCGCTCCTCCAGTAACGCCCGGGCCCGTTCCCCCGATGTTTCATCGGGGGAATTCCGGACGGGGAACGCCCCCCGGAACCGGTAAACTAGGGCGATGTCTTCCCGCCCCGCGCACGAACTGCTGCACCGCATTTTTGGCTACGACGATTTCCGCGGTCCGCAGCAGGCGATCGTCGAGCATGTCGCGGCCGGTAACGACGCGCTTGTCCTGATGCCCACCGGCGGCGGCAAGTCGCTGTCTACCAGGTGCCCTCCCTGCTGCGCGAAGGCACCGGCATCGTCATTTCGCCGCTGATCGCGCTGATGCAGGACCAGGTGGAAGCGCTGCGCCAGCTCGGCGTGCGCGCCGAATTCCTGAATTCGACCTTGGACGGCGAAACCGCCGCCCGGGTGGAGCGCGAACTGCTCGCCGGCGAACTGGAACTGCTGTACGTCGCGCCCGAGCGGCTGCTGACCGGGCGCTTCCTGTCGCTGCTGGCACGCAGCCGGATTGCCCTGTTCGCCATCGACGAGGCCCATTGCGTCTCGCAGTGGGGCCACGACTTCCGGCCCGAGTACCGCCAGCTTACCGTGCTGCACGAGCGCTGGCCCGACGTGCCGCGCATCGCCCTGACCGCCACCGCCGACCCGCCCACCCAGCGCGAGATCGCCGAGCGCCTGGACCTGACCAACGCCCAGCACTTCGTCAGCTCCTTCGACCGCCCCAACATCCGCTACACCGTGGTCCAGAAGGACAACGCCAAGCGCCAGCTGCTGGATTTCCTGCGCGGGCACCGCGACGAGGCGGGCATCGTCTACTGCATGTCGCGGCGCAAGGTCGAGGAAACCGCCGAATTCCTGTGCAAGGAGGGCATGAACGCCCTGCCCTACCACGCCGGCCTGCCGGCCGAGGTGCGCGCGGCCAACCAGCGCCGCTTCCTGCGCGAGGACGGCATCGTGATGTGCGCCACCATCGCCTTCGGCATGGGCATCGACAAGCCCGACGTACGCTTCGTGGCGCACACCGACCTGCCCAAGTCGATGGAAGGCTATTACCAGGAAACCGGGCGTGCCGGCCGCGACGGCGAGCCGGCCGAGGCCTGGCTGTGCTACGGCCTGGGCGACGTGGTGCTGCTCAAGCAGATGATCGAGCAGTCCGAAGCCGGCGAGGAACGCAAGGCGCTGGAGCGCTCCAAGCTGGACCACCTGCTGGGCTACTGCGAATCCATGCAGTGCCGGCGCCAGGTGCTGCTGGCCGGGTTCGGCGAAACCTATCCGCAGCCCTGCGGCAACTGCGACAACTGCCTGCAGCCGCCGGATGCCTGGGATGCCAGCGTGGCCGCGCAGAAGGCACTGAGCTGCGTGTACCGCAGCGGCCAGCGCTTCGGCGTGGGCCACCTGATCGACATCCTGCGTGGCGGCGAAAACGACAAGATCCGCCAGTTCGGCCACACCGAACTGAGCACCTACGGGATCGGCAAGGACCTGGATGCCCGCACCTGGCGCAGCGTGTTCCGCCAGCTGGTCGCGGCCGGCCTGCTGGAAGTGGACAGCGACGCCTACGGCGGCCTGCGCCTCACCGACGGCAGCCGGCAGGTGCTCAAGGGCCAGCGCAAGGTGATGATGCGCCGCGAAAGCGCCAAGACCCGCGAACGCGACCGCAGCGGGCAGCGCACTGGCCTGTCGGTGCTGCCGCAGGATCTGGCGCTGTTCAACGCGCTGCGCGGGCTGCGCGCCGAGCTGGCGCGCGAGCAGAACGTGCCGGCCTTCGTGATCTTCCACGACAGCACCCTGCGCAACATCGCCGAGCAGCGCCCCACCAGCATCGACGCGCTGGGCCGGGTCGGCGGCATCGGCGGCACCAAGCTGACCCGCTACGGCGAGCGCCTGGTCGAGATCGTGCGCGAGGAAGGCTGAGCCGCATGCGCTCGACCGGACCCACGTCCAGAGTTGAACCCGCTGTTCAGCGATGGGTGCGCCTGCCGCGCTTTGGCGCTAAGGTGGCGCCCATGTCTGCCGGTGGCCTGCTCCTGCGCGTGGTGTTGATGCTCAGCCTGTTGCTCAACGGGCTGAACGCGGCCATGGCCGGTCCGATGGTGCTGGCCATGGCAATGCCGGCCGCCCCGACCGAGGACGCCCTAGCGCCGCCCTGCCATGGCGAAGGACACGCCGCCCTGCACGGCGAGCGGACTGACACGCCGCCGCCTGCCCAGGCACCCGACGACAGCGAGCACTGCAGGATCAAGGACTGCCTGCGCAACTGCGCCCAGCAGCCGGGCCTGACCGCCCAGATCGCCTGGATCCCCACACCGCCACCGCTGTCGCCGGCGCCGCTGCCGGCCACCCAGGACGTCCTGCGCAGCCTGCCGCTGGACCGCATCACCCGCCCTCCCATCGCCTGACCGGAGCTGACCGGGCCGGCGCTCGCCACGAACGCCCGCTCGACGCGACGCCGTGCTGCCGCACGCGCGTCCTGCCGGCACCTGCGCGTGCCCTCGGATTCGATTCGGAGTTGCAATGTCACACCCCTCTTCCCCCGGCGCGGGCGCTCCGCCCGTGCCATCGCGGCGCCTGTTCGTGCAGGGCCTGGCCGCCGGCGGCGTGGTTGCCGGCGTGGCCGGCGCCGTGCCCGCGCGCGCCCTGGCCGATGCCGGCCCCCGCGTGGCCACCGCCCCGCAGGTCCTCAGCGGCCAGCAGTTCCAGCTGAGCATCGGCGAGTCGCTGGCCAACTTCACCGGTCGCACCCGGCCGGCGATCACCGTCAATGGCAGCCTGCCGGCGCCGATCCTGCGCTGGCGCGAAGGCGACACCGTCAGCGTGCGCGTGGCCAACGCCCTGCAGGGCCATCCCACCTCGATTCACTGGCACGGCATCCTGCTGCCGGCCAACATGGACGGCGTGCCCGGCCTGAGCTTCAACGGCATCGCCCCGGGCGAGGCGTACGACTACCGCTTCACCCTCAGGCAATCGGGCACCTACTGGTACCACAGCCATTCGATGTTCCAGGAACAGGCCGGCCTGTACGGGGCACTGATCGTCGATCCGCTGCAGCCGGCCCCGTACCGGTTCGACCGCGAGCACGTGATCCTGCTCTCGGACTGGACCGACATGGACCCGGGCGCGCTGTTCCGGCGCATGAAGAAGCTCGCCGAGCACGACAACTACTACAAGCGCACCCTGCCCGACTTCCTGCGCGACGTGCGGCGCGAAGGCTGGAGCGCGGCCACCGCCGACCGTGGCATGTGGGGGCGGATGCGGATGACCCCGACCGACATCTCCGACATCAACGCCCACACCTACACCTACCTGCTCAACGGCACCGCACCGGCGGGCAACTGGACCGGCCTGTTCCGCAGTGGCGAACGCGTGCTGCTGCGCTTCATCAACGGCGGTTCCATGACCTACTTCGACGTGCGCATCCCCGGCCTGAAGATGACCGTGGTGGCCGCCGACGGGCAGTACATCCACCCGGTGAGCATCGACGAATTCCGCGTTGCCCCGGCCGAAACGTTTGATGTGATCGTCGAACCCAGTGGCCAGGACGCGTACACGATCTTCTGCCAGGACATGGGCCGCAGCGGTTACGCCGCCGGCACCCTCGCCGTGCGCCACGGGCTGCAGGCGCCGATCCCCGCGCGCGACCCGCGCCCGCTGCTGACCATGAGCGACATGGGGCATGACATGGGTGGCATGGGCCACGACATGAAGGGCATGGAAGGCGGTTGCGGCGCCAACATGGGCCACGCTGGCCATGGCAGCGCCGGCAAGGCGCCACGCCACGCCGCGAGCGAGAACGGCAACCCGCTGGTCGACATGCAGAGCGCGGCCACCGAGCCCAAGCTCGACGACCCCGGCATCGGACTGCGCGACAACGGCCGCCAGGTGCTCACCTACGGCGCGATGCGCAGCCTGTTCGAGGATCCGGATGGCCGCGAGCCGTCGCGGGAGGTCGAACTGCACCTGACCGGACACATGGAAAAGTTCAGCTGGTCGTTCGATGGCGTTCCGTTCGCCAGCGCCGAACCGCTGCGCCTGAACTACGGCGAGCGCATGCGCATCGTGCTGGTCAACGACACCATGATGCAGCACCCGATCCACCTGCACGGCGTGTGGAGCGACCTGGAAAATGCCGGCGGCGAGTTCCAGCTACGCAAGCACACCATCGACATGCCACCCGGCACCCGCCGCAGCTACCGCGTGCGCGCCGATGCGCTGGGGCGCTGGGCCTACCACTGCCACCTGCTGTACCACATGGAAGCGGGGATGATGCGCGAAGTGAGGATTGAAGAATGAAGCTGCTCACTGTTGCGCTGCTCACCGCCATCGCGGGACCGGCGTGGGCGCAGTCGCATGCGCACGCGCATACCGATACAGCACCCGCTGCTGCACCGACTGCGGTGGACCATTCGAAGATGGACCACTCGAAAATGGACCATTCGACCATGGACCATTCGACCATGGATCACGCCGCCATGGACCATGGCACCGCGCCGAGCGCGCCGCGCGAACCCATTCCCGAGGTCACCGACGCCGACCGTGCGGCCGCCTTCCCGCCCATCAACCATGATGCGATGGAGCACGCGCCCAACGTGCACAGCCTGCTGCTGATCAACCGGCTGGAACATTGGGATGGCCAGCACGGCAGCGGCCAGGCCTGGGAAGCCAGTGGGTGGGTTGGCGGCAACATCAACCGCCTGTGGCTGCGCAGCGAAGGCGAACGCAGTGGCGGGCGCACCGAAGCGTCCGACCTGGAAGTGCTGTACGGACGCAGCGTGTCGCCGTGGTGGGACGTGCTGGTGGGCGTGAAGCAGGACTTCCGCCCGGCGGACTCACGCACCTGGGCCGCGTTCGGCATCCAGGGTCTGGCCCCCTACAAGTTTGAAACCTCGGCGACCGCGTATGTCGGCGACGGTGGACAACTGGCGGCCACGCTGGAGGTCGAGTACGAACTACTGCTCACCAACCGCCTGATCCTGCAGCCGCTGGTGGAAGCCACGCTGGCCGCCAAGGACGAACCCGAACACGGCATGGGTGCCGGCCTGAACAAGGTCGAAGCTGGGCTGCGCCTGCGCTACGAGTTCAGCCGTCGCTTCGCGCCGTACATCGGCATCAGCCACGAGCGCCTGTTCGGCGACACCGCCGATTACCACCAGGCGGCAGGCGAACACACCCGGGACACACGCTGGGTGGCCGGCGTCCGCGTCTGGTTCTGACCGGCACTCCCGGGCGCCATGCGCCCGGGGATTCCCGCGACGGTCAGAAATCGAACAGGTCGGACAGGAAGCTTTCCTTCTTCTTCTTCCGGTAACCCTGCTGGTCGCCGTAGTGTTGTTGGCCCAGGTGGCGCGTATCGCGATGCTGTACCTGCTGGTACACCTGCTGCTGCGGCTGCGGCTGCGGCGCGGCGGCCTGGACCGGCGCGGGCGCGGCAGCACCGGCCGAGCGCTCGATGATCTTGTCCAGCTCGCCACGGTCCAGCCACACGCCCCGGCATTGCGGGCAGTAATCGATCTCGATCCCCTGGCGTTCGGACATCACCAGGGCCTGGGTCGTGCATACGGGGCATTGCATGGAACTGTCTCCCAGTGGACAAACCCCGACTGTACCGTGACTTACCTGACCGTTTGGCAACAAACCCGGGGTTCAGGGCGCTGCTTGCACGATCTCCTCACCCGGCGCTGCCCATACTCCGCGCCGCCCCGCTCCAATTTCCAGGGAAACCCGCGTCATGCTGTTGTCCAAGCGCCACGTCGAACCGCGCGTGCTGTTGATCGAAGATACCGAAGACACCCGCGAGCTGAGCCGCCTCACCCTGGAAAGCCAGGCCTGCGAAGTTGCCGCCGTCAGCTCGGCCGAAGCCGCGCTTGGCCTCCTGCAGGCCGGCGAGCGCTTCGACCTGGTCTTCACCGACGTCTGCCTGGGCGGACTGAGCGGGATCGACGCCGCCCAGCGCATCCGCCAGCAGTTCCCCAGCCTGCCGGTGCTGGTCACCTCCGGCCTGCAGCCGGACCGCGTCACCCCGCAGCTGGCCCCGGGCATCCACTTCCTGCCCAAGCCGTATTCGATGAGCGAACTGCTGGACGCCATCCGCGCCTGCTTCGGCGACCACGACGTCGACCGCGCAGCATGAGGCCAGGCATCAGTTACGCGGCTTGTAGCTCTTGTTGCCCGCAGGTGTGAGGCAGTAGCGACCCCCGCGTGGCCCCGTGCACAGATTACCGCTGCTGCAAGGGCAATTTCCGGAGCTCACCGGCACCGCTGTTGCCGGCGCCACCCGCGCGCCGCCGCCGACCGTGCATACCTTCTTCGACGCACTGATAGAGCCGTCGTTGCAGACAAAAGATCCACCGGCACAGTGGGAGACGCCTCCCTTCTTTCCCGAGCACGGTGTATTCCCTGCTTCAGCCTGGCCGGCGCATACGCTCGCCAGCAGCAACAGCCCCAGTAGTCCCTGTCGTATACGCATGAAGGCCATTCCGCATATGCGCCCGCCTGGCGCAGAGAAAGCCTACCCTTTCATGCGGATTTCATCCAAGTCTGCGCATCGTTCGCCGGACGGGGTCGCGCCGTGGCCCCACTCCCTGACTGGAAGCCGAAACATGCAGACCCGAATACTGCTGGGCACCCCGTTGTTGCTGCTGGCCTCGCTGGCCGACGCCCGCGCCGATGACTTCGTCACCTGCGAAAGCCGGGACAACCGTTACCAGTCCTGTGCCCTCCCCTACGCCGGCTACGTCACCCTTGACCGCAAGCTGTCCGGCGCCGATTGCCGCCAGGGCCGCAGCTGGGACTACGACCGCCGCAACGTGTGGGTCGATGACGGCTGCCGCGCCTCGTTCCGCGTGCGCGGCGACGACCGCCACCATGACCGCGATGACGACAACCACGACGCCAAGGTGGCGGCCGGCGTGCTGGTCGGGGCTGCCATCCTGGGCGCGCTGGTGCATAACGCCAACAAGCAGGATGAGCGCTACGACGATGACAACTACCAGGGCGCGCGCCATACCTCGTACGTGCCCAACTGGATGATCGGCGAGTTCGAAGGTTACAACCCGATGTACAACACCGACATCCGCATGCGCATCGACGCCGACGGCCGCATGTCGGCGCAGGCGCGCGGGCAGAATCTGTCCGGCTGGGTCAACGGCGGCCAGCTCAACGTGGGCAACAGCGTGTTCGACATCAACCAGAGTCGCGATGGCTTCGTCACCACCGAAGTGGGCGACCGCCAGAACGAGGTCCGCTACCGCCGCGTACGCTGACCGCCACAGGCGCCGGACCGCGGGCCGGCGCCGTTGTTCATCCGCCTACCTTGCAGCTCAGGCGCGTGCCATAGAAGTCCAGCGTGGCTTCGCCCTGGTGTTCCCAGAACTCCACCCCTTCGCGCGTATAACGGGCGCCGCTGGCTGACGGTGCGGCAAAGGCGATGGCCTGGTCGCGGCCCAGGCGGATGACCGCCACTTGCGGATCCAGCGCGTTGTAGAACGCCACGGACAGCGGCTTGCTGGCGTCGTCGCAGGCATACTGCACCGCCTTCGCGGCGGGTGCCGACGGCGACGCCAGGCGCAGCTCGACGATGCGGGTCTGGTAGGACTCCAGCAGGCAGCGATTGGCATCCACCGCCTGCCAGCAGGCGTCGCGGCCCTTGATCCAACCGCGCTGTTCGGCTGCGACATCCAGCTCGCCCGGCCCGGTCTGCGCCTCGCGGTACAGGGCGGCAAGCTCGCGATCCAGCGCGGACAGGCGGGCGTCGCCGCAGACCGTCTTCTCGGCGTCGTTGGCGGCCTTGGCACAGTCGAACGACGGCCCCTCCTTCGCGCCGGTGGCAGGCGCCGCGGGCGACGTAACCGGGGCCGGCGATTCATTGGTCGGCGTAGCCGGAGCGGCACGCGTCGCCGGATCGCTCGGGGCGGGCTTGCAGGCGGCCAGCGCAAGTGCGCCCAGGCCGATCAGCACAAAACGGTTCATGGCAACTCCACTGCAGTGAAAGCAAACGCGGCCAGTCTGCGCCATGCGACGCCCAGGCCGCGTGTACGCACGTCCCTATTCAATCGTGCAGTCGTCCGTGCGTGCGGACTCCGGCAGGACTTCGATGCTGCCGGCCTCCAGCTGCGCCAGGATCGATTCGGGCCCACGCCAGCTGCGCCACTGCAGCCCGACGCTGGCCGCGCGTGGATCATGGATCCGATCCACCACCGGCAGCGACCAGCCGCGCCGGTCGTATTCGGCCAGCCACTGGGGGCAGCGCAGGGCCAGCACGTCACGCGGCCGGCTGACCAGGGCGTCGCAGTCTTCGCGCTGGAACGGCGTCCAGCCACTGGCAAGGTAGCGCTGGAACGCGGGGCCGCCGTTGCCCAGCGCCGCAACGTGCGCGTCGGCGACATCGCGCACGTCGATGCCCCGGTGCAGACGGTACAGCAGCATGCGGTCGGGTGTTTCCGGGAAGCAGCGCGACATCCGGATCACCCGCACCTGCAGGTCCGGTCCCGCAGCCTCTTCCAGCCACTGCTCGGCGGCGAGCTTGGAGCGGTGGTAAACGGTCTTCGGCAGCGGCGGCGTGTCCTCGTCCACCCAGGTACACCGCCCGGGCACGATCGCGTGCCCGTACAGCGCGGTGGTGCTGGTAAAGACCAGCCGCCCCACCCCCGAATCGCGGGCCAGCATCGCCAACGTGCGGGTGCCTTCCACATTGATGCGCTGGAACTCGCTGTCGCTGAACAGCCCGACGTGCGGCGCATGCAGCGCGGCGGCGTGGATGACCGCATCCACGCCCTGCAGCGCTTTGGACAGAATGCGGGTATCGGTGAAATCAGCCACGTGACGCGTGGTCGCAAACGGACTGCGGTCGATGCCCACCACATCGTGGCGGGAGGCCAACGCGCCAAAGATAGCGCGACCCACTCGGCCTGAACTTCCTGTCAGGAGAATCTTCACTGGAGAGCACACGTCAGCGCCCGGGAGCTACCGGGATGCCCGAAGTGTAGTAGAGCCACGCCCTGCGTGGCTGGCCTCACGACGGAATCAGTCCTCCCAGCCGCCGCAGAAGTCGCATTTACCCTCTACACGCGCGATGACACCGGGCAGCCATTTGGAGTGAAGCATCGCGCAGGCCAGGCGATCCGGAATGAACTTGCGGATTGTCGCTATTCGCCTTTCATTGCCTCGGCCATTTGCGGACGATGCCGCTCCACCGGAACTCACTCCTTCACGGCAAATGGCTTCCACGGCAACAAAGCGCCAAGTTGATACGCGGGGAAAATCTACCTTCCAATCAATTCAGGCACTACGCGCTATAGCTGCTGTCATGGTCGTGATTTACCACCTCATCCATGCAGAGGAAGTTTACGGAGGTGGCGTATCGGTTCTCGGTGGCCCGGCACATTTCGGCTTTGCGGGAGTCGATATGTTCTTCGTGATATCCGGCTTCATCATGGCGACGATTACGCCGGGACAGTTCGGTAGCGTGAAAAACGCCATGCGATTTCTTGGCCGCAGGGCTTTGCGTATCTTTCCACTCTATTGGATGTGCACTACGGCCATCCTGGTCGTGCTGCTCCTGAGGCCCACGCTGCTTGACCCAAAGCTGGCCGAGATAAGCGTATTCCAATCACTATTGCTTCTGCCCCAAGAAGGCGGTCCTCTGCTTGTTGTTGGATGGACCTTGACATACGAGCTCTACTTCTACGCCTTGACCGCGCTTACGCTGGCCACGTGTTCGCGTTCGCGCGTTCCGCTGGTGATCGCGGGGTGGGCATGCACACTACTGTTGCTGCAACTGCTGCCAGCACACACCCCATGGTCGAAGCTGCTCATCAGCCCACTAACATTTGAATTCATGGCTGGTGCGATCGCTGGCATTTATTGGCGCAAGCTGCCGACGCGCTTCGCACGGGCGACCATTGTGGCGGCCGTTATGTGGCTATTGATCGCAGGGGTGTACCTGGCCGAGCACCCCTTCCACGGCCAAGTCGACCACATCCGAGTATTCGCTTTTGGCCTTCCATGCGCCTTGCTACTCACGGGCCTGGCTCGACTGGAGGCTGAAGGATGGACGCAGGTACCGCGCATCGGAGTAATTCTCGGAGATGCATCCTATTCCCTCTACCTGACACACTTGTTTGTGCTTTCGATCTCAGGCCGGGGCTGGACCCTGGTTGGCGCCACGGGCACTAACCTCGGAAATATCGCGTTCGCAATCAGCACATTGTTTGCCTGCTGCGCGGTAGCGATGCTTGTACATCGCTTCGTAGAGCGCCCGGTGACCTCAATCTCTAACATGGCGTGGCTGAGGTGGATCGAGCCTGACGCCGGAGCGAGGTCAGGGACAAGCAGATGACAGCCACAAAAAAGGCGCCCATCGGGCGCCTAAGTCGTTGATGCAATTGGTGGGCCGTGATGGATTCGAACCATCGACCAAAAGATTAAAAGTCTTCTGCTCTACCGACTGAGCTAACGGCCCATTGCATGCCCCGACTTCACGCCGGGGGTGCGCATTCTAACCCATCTTGCGGCGCAGGCGTACCCCGTCGCGATCAGGCGTAGCGGGTCGGGTCGGCCACGCCGGCGTCGGCGAAGCCTTGGGCGCGCAGCCGGCAGGCGTCGCAGTGGCCGCAGGCCGCGCCGGTGGCGTCGGCGTTGTAGCAGGACACGGTCAGGCCGAAGTCCACGCCCAGGCGCACGCCTTCACGCACGATGTCGGCCTTGCTCAGGAACTGCAGCGGCGCGTGCACCTGGATGCCCGCCCCTTCCACGCCCGCCTTGGTGGCGAGGTTGGCCAGGGTCTGGAAGGCGCTGATGAACTCGGGGCGGCAGTCGGGGTAGCCGGAATAGTCCACCGCGTTGACGCCGCAGAAGATGTCGTTGGCGCCCAGCACTTCGGCCCAGCCCAGCGCCACCGACAGCATGATGGTGTTGCGCGCGGGCACGTAGGTGACCGGAATGCCCTCGCCGCCCGCTTCAGGCACGTCGATGTCGTCGGTCAGGGCCGAGCCGCCGATGCTGCGCAGGTCGACGTTGACGGTCTTGTGCGCGACCACGCCCAGGGCCTGGGCCACGGCGGCCGCAGCGTCCAGTTCCGAGGTATGGCGCTGGCCATAGCGGACGCTCAGGGCGTGCACGGCGAAGCCCTGCTCGCGGGCGATGGCGACGACAGCGGCGGAATCCATGCCGCCGGACAGGAGGACAACTGCATTCTTCATGAGGGTGTTTCCGGTGGGTTGCGGGAAAGCCAGCACGCTGTCCCGCGCCGGTACATCAAGGGAGGTCGAACAGGCTCATCGCCCGGGCTCGTCGTCCCATAGGATCTTGTGGAGCTGCATCTGGAAGCGCACCGGCAGGCGGTCTTCGACGATCCAGTCGGCCAGCTCGCGCGGGCTCACCTGGCCCTTGCTGGGCGAGAACAGCACCATGGAGCGCTCGTTGAGGCGATGCTCGCGGACCATGGCGCGGGCCCACTCGTAATCCTCACGGCTGCACAGCACGAACTTGATCTGGTCGCGGCGGGTCAGCAGCGGCAGGTTGTCCAGGCGGTTGCGCGCCATTTCGCCGGAGCCGGGGGTCTTGAGATCGACCACGCGCGACACCCGCGGGTCCACCGCGCTCACGTCCAGCGCGCCGGAGGTCTCCAGCGAAACGTCCAGACCGGCCTCGCACAGCTTCTCCAGCAGCACCAGGCAGCGCTTCTGCGCCAGCGGCTCACCGCCGGTCACGCAGACGTGGTGCACGCCCTGGGCCAGCACTTCGGCCACGATGGCGTCGATGTCCCACCAGGTGCCACCGTGGAAGGCGTACGCGGTGTCGCAGTAGGTGCAGCGCAGCGGGCAGCCGGTCAGGCGCACGAACACGGTCGGCCAGCCGGCGGTATCGGCTTCGCCCTGCAGGGAGGTGAAGATCTCGGTGATCTTCAGCCGTGGCAGGGGCGACTGCACGATCTCGCTGGGGGTGGTGACGGCGGCGGACAGGGGGGTGGTCATGGGCGCTGTGGTGGTGCGGGATTCGGAAACGAGAGCAGCCAGGCAGGGCCTGGCTCTACGCGGATAAGGTGTCGGTGCGGCCGGCACGGTGGGCCGATCGCGTCGGCGCCAACCGGGGAGTATACCGGCCTTGGCCGGCGGGGGCCTCAGCGGATCTGCTGGCCGAGGCGGATGGCCTGCAGACGGTCCTGCGCGGTGCGCGCGGCGTCCGAGCCGGGATAGGTGCTGACGACCTGTTCCAGGGTGGCCTGGGCTTCGTCGATTTTCCCTTCGCCATACTGCGAAAGGCCGACCTTGAGCAGGCCACCGGAGGCCTTGTCATGGGTCGGATAGCGCGCCAGGAGGTCGCGGAACTGCGCCTCGGCGAGCGGGTAATTGCGGGTGGCGTAGTAGCTCTCACCCAGCCAGTACAGGGCATTGGGGGTGTAGACGCCGTTCGGGTACAGCTCGAGGAAGCTCAGGAACAGCTGCGCCGAGTCGTCGTACTTGCCGGCCTTGAGCGAATCGAAGGCGACGTTGTAGGCGGTGCGCTCGTCGCCACTGGCGGCCAGGCTGCCCGGGTCGCCATGCACGGAAGGCGGCCGCTCGGTGGCGGCCGCTGCCGGTAGGGCGGGCTTGGGTGCGGCGGCGGGAGCATTCGCGGCCGGAGCGGCCGGAAGGATCGGGGCGCTGCCCCCTTCAATGCGGTTCAGACGTCCGTCCAGGTCCAGGTACTGGTCCTGCGAGGTCTGCTTCAACTGGGCGTTTTCGTGCTGGAGCTGCTCAAGCGTGCTCTGCAGCTGCTGCATCTGCTGACGCAGCTGGTTGACCTGGTTCAACAGGTCCTGGTTGGAGCTGTTGTTGTAGGCCTGCTGCTCGAGTGCGCCAACACGGTCGGCCAGGCTCTGCCGCTGGGCCTGCGCCGGTGCGGCAGCCACGAGGGCTGCCGCAACGACCAGCATCAGGGTTTTGATGCCGATGCGCATGGATTACTGCGCGGTGTAGACGATTTCGGCGCGACGGTTCTGCGACCAGCAGGCTTCGCCCGACTCGGTGCAGACCGGACGCTCTTCGCCGTAGGACACGACGGTCAGCTGCGAAGCCGAACCACCGTTGGCCTGCAGGGCCGAGCTCACGGCATTGCCACGACGCTCGCCCAGGGCCTGGTTGTACGCACGCGAACCGCGCTCGTCGGTGTGACCCTGCAGGGTGATGCGGGCCGACGGACGGTCACGCAGGTACTTGGCGTGGCACGCCATGATGGCCTGGAACTCGGACTTGATGTCTTCCTGGTCCAGGTCGAAGTACACAACGCGCTGACGCAGGCAGGCATCGGTGTCCAGGTCGCCCGGGCCGTACAGGCCGGAGGTCGACGGGCCGGTCGGCTGGGTGGTGCTGCCGGTGTCAACCGGAGCTTCCGGAACTTCCTTGACCTTCTTGGAGCAACCGGCCAGGACGGCCACGGACAACAGGGAGACAAGCAAAACGCGGGAGGTCTTGTTCATGAAATACCTTTGAGGCTCCTAAAGCCGGATGTGGGATGAATACGGTGGGGATCTTAACACTCTGTTAGCGCTTTGTACGGTATGGCGACCACGAAGGTTCGCGAACATCACCGTCGGCCAGCACCAGGCGCTGGCGGACGCGCGCGTCGGCCGATACCGCATACAGAACCCCACGACCACCTTCGCGGGCGGCGTACAGCACCATGCTTGCGTTGGGGGCGAAGGTCGGCGACTCATCCAGCGAGCCCGGCGACAGCGTGCTCCAGCGCGGCGAGCCCAGGCTGCTGTCCATCATCGCGATCTTGTAGGTGTTGCCGCTGCCCTGCGCCACGATCAGCTTCTTGCCGTCGTAGGAGATGCTCGGGGTGGCGTTGTAGTTGCCCTGGAAGGTCACGCGGGAGGCGCTGCCACCGCCGGCGGAGACCTGGTAGATCTGCGGGCGGCCGCCACGGTCGGAGGTGAAGTAGACGCTGGAACCGTCAGCACTCCAGGTCGGCTCGGTGTCGATGGCGAAATGGTTGGTGAGCTGGGTGAGCTGCTTGCTGCCCAGGTCCATGACATAGATTTCCGGATTGCCGCTGCGCGACAGCGACAGGGCCAGGCGGCGGCCATCCGGCGAGAACGACGGGGCGCTGTTGATGCCGCGGAAGCTGGTCACCAGCTCACGGGCGCCGGTGGCGATGTTCTGGATGTAGATCGCCGAGTTGCCACGCTCGAAGCTCACGTAGGCCAGGCGGTTGCCATCCGGGCTCCACGACGGCGACAGCAGCGGTTCGGCCGAGCGCACGATGGTTTGCGGGTTGTAACCGTCCGAGTCGGCCACCATCAGCGCGTAGCGCATGGCATCGCCCTTGCCGCTGGCGGTGACATAGGCGATGCGGGTCCAGAAGGCGCCGCGCACACCGGTGATCTTTTCGTAGATGGCATGGGCACGTCATACAGCTCGTACTCGACGCGGTAGGCGCCGGCACCGGCGTCCATGACCCGGCCGACGACGATGTAGTTCTGCTTCAGCGCGCGCCAGGTGGCGAACTGGATCTCGCTGCCACGGGTCGGCTTTTCGACGATCTGGGCTTCGGGAAGGGTGCGGAACTGGCCCGAGCGCTCCAGGTCGGCGCGAACCACCTGCGCCACGTCGGTCTGCGGGGCGGCGCCCGAACCCTGGTAGGGCATCGGCACCACGGTGATGGGCAGCGCGGAGGCGTTGCCGCCGATGATGTCGATATCCAGGCCCCTCTGCTGCGCAGCGGCGGCGAAAGGCAGGAACAACAAAGCCGCGAACACGGCAAACCAGCGAGGCATCTTCTTCATGGGCGCTCTATAGGGGGAAAACCAGAACGAGGGATAACAGCAGTGCGGTGAACAGTTTCGCAATCATGAACCAACCGGGTGTGAAATCCGAGTGGTGCCCGGCGGGAAATCACGGGCCATTAACGAAACCGACCGCCCGGGATCAACGATCCTGGGCGGTGAAGTTGAAGTTGACCGTGCGCGCGAACACGCTCTCGAAGCCACGGTAGGGCAGCGGCTGGGCGTTCAGCACGGCCGCTTCGATCGAGCGCTTGCCGGCCTCGTCGAACGGACAGCTCGGGCTGACCTTGGCCTGCAGCACCTGGCCGCCCGGGATCTGGGTGATCACGATCTGGCATTTCTGCCCGAGCGGCACCGAGTCCGGGCGCTGCCACTGCGCCAGCACCTTCTGCTGGATGGCGGCGGCGTACTTGGCGGACAGGTCGTCGCTGGTCCCGCCGCCACCGGCGGCCGGCTGCGATGCACCGCTGGAACCGGCGCTGGCCTGCCCCGCCGCGGCCCGCGCGGCCGTGACCTGGCGCAGCTTCTGCTCGGCCAGCTTGGCTTCCTTCTCCGCTGCCTCGCGGCGGCTGCGGATCTCGGCGATCTTCTTCTGGCGCTCGGCCTCGGCTTTCACGTCGTTGGCCTTCTGTTCCTGCTCGGCCAGCTTCTTCTTCTGCTCGGCGGCTTCCTGCTGCTTGGCCAGGCGCAGCTTCTGCTCGGCCTCTTCCACGCGCTTGCGCTCGGTCAGGTCGATCTGCTCCTGGCGGCGCTTGGCTTCCTGTTCCTGCTTGGCCTTCTCTGCCGAGATCGAGAGCGCGTTGACCGCCTCCTGGTCGACCGTGTCCGGCTGCGCGATGCGCTCCTGGGCGTTCTGCTGCTGCGGGGTCGGCGCGTCCTGCGGGCGCGGCTCGGGCAGCGGCTGCGGCGGCGGGACGGTGTCTTCCTCGATCGGAACCGGCTCGGCCACCGGCTCCGGCAGGTCGGGCAGTTTTTCCGAGGCGCGCAGCGCCTGGCGCGCGGCGGCGGCCTCGGAGGCGCTCAGCTGCAGGCTGGCTTCAATGGCGGGGTCGCCCGCGGCGGCTTCGGTGCTGCGCTGTGGCGACCACAGCCAGGCGGCGATGAACACCAGCGCGAGCAGCACGTGGACCAGGATCGCCAGGGCGATCGGCAGGCCCCACTCGCCGTCCGGCTGGCGCTGCGGTGGCAGGGCTTCAGCGTGCATCGGTCGCCAGACCCACCTTTTCCACGTTGGCGCGCTTGATCACGTCCATGGCCGCGACCACTTTTTCGTAGGCCACGGCCTTGTCGGCGGCCACGATCACGCGCAGGTTCTTGTCCTGCGCGGCGAGCGCGCCGAGCTGGGCCTGCAGCTGGGCCGGATCCATCGGCGCCGGCTCCTTGGCTTCGGGCAGTTTCAGGCTGAGCTGGCCGTCCAGGCGTACCGAGACGATCACCGGGTCCTGCTTGCTTTCCAGCGCCTTGGCCTGCGAACTGGGCAGGTCCACTTCAAAGCTCAGGGTGAGCAGCGGCGCGGTGACCATGAAGATGATCAACAGCACCAGCATGACGTCGATGTACGGCACGACGTTGATTTCGGATTTGAGCTTGCGGCGCTTGCGGCGGCCGATGGCAGCGGTCATGGCGTGATCCTTGTGCTGGGCGCTTACTCGTCGCCCGCGGACTGGCGCTGCAGGATCGAGCTGAACTCTTCGGCGAAGGTTTCATAGCGGACCGACAGGCGCTCGACGCGGGTGGTGAAGCGGTTGTAGGCCCACACTGCGGGGATCGCCACGAACAGGCCGATGGCGGTGGCGAACAGCGCTTCGGAGATACCCGGCGCGACCGAGGCGATGCCGGCCTGCTCGCCGCTGTTGATCATGTCGTGCATGGTCACCATGATGCCGAACACGGTACCGACCAGGCCCACGTACGGTGCGGTCGAACCGATGTTGGCCAGCAGCTCCAGGCTGCGTTCCATCTGGTCCACTTCACGGGTGAAGGTGGTGCGCATGGCGCGCTGGGCGCCTTCCAGCTGGGCACGGCCGTCCAGGCGGCGCTTGTCGCGCAGGCGGGTGAACTCGCGGAAGCCGGCTTCGAAGATCGCTTCCAGCCCACCCACCTTGCGGTTGCGGTCGGTGGCGGCGCTGTAGAGCTTGCCCAGGTCGGCACCGGACCAGAAGCGGCTTTCGAACTCGTCGGCCTCGCGGTTGGCGGCGTTGAACACGCGCGCCTTGCGGAAGATGATCACCCAGCTGATGAACGACCCGGCCAGCAGCAGCAGCACGATGATCTTCACCGGCAGGCTGGCCTTGATCATCAGGTCCAGGTAGTTGATGCCACCGCCGTGCGCGGCTTGCGCGACGGTCTGCGACGCGGCGCTGGTGACTTCCTGCGGCAGCGCTTCGACCACCGTGGCCTGCAGGGCCAGGAGCATTCCGATCATCCGTTGTTCCTCAATATGCGGCTGTTTGAATTACGTAGGGTTTCAACGCGGCATGGAGGACATCGTCCATGCCGCGCGGTTTGAATGTGGCAGCGTCCAATGCCGCGATCCTGACCTGCGCGGTCAGCAGCGTTTCATCGCCGCGACGCACTGCCTGGTCGAACACCATGCTGGCGCGCTTGCACTGCACCAGCGTGGCCGTCACGTCCAGCGCGTCGTCCAGCCGCGCCGGCTTGAGGAAGTCCAGGGTCATCGACCGGACCGCGAACACCAGGCCATGCTCGGTGCGGGTGCGTTCCTGGCCGTAACCCAGGGCCCGCATCCACTCGGTGCGCGCCCGTTCCATGAAGGCCACGTAGCGGGCGTGGTAGACCACCCCGCCAGCGTCGGTATCTTCCCAATATATGCGTGTCGGCCAACTGAACCGGGCGTCAACCGACATCCGGCACCTCCGCGAACAGGTCGGCGGGCGGGTTCTTGGGTTTCAGGCCGAGGTGGCGGTAAGCCTTGTGCGTGGCCATGCGGCCGCGCGCAGTGCGCACCAGGAAGCCCTGCTGGATCAGGTACGGTTCGACCACGTCTTCCAGCGTGCCGCGCTCTTCGGACAGCGCCGCGGCCATCGATTCCACGCCCACCGGGCCGCCGTCGAAGTAGTCGATCAGGGTACGCAGCATGCGCCGGTCGAGGTCGTCGAAGCCTTCCGGGTCCACTTTCAGCATCTGCATGGCGGCCTGGGCCACGTCCTGGTCGATATGGCCGGCGGCCTTGACCTGGGCATAGTCGCGAACGCGGCGCAGCAGCCGGTTGGCGATACGCGGGGTGCCGCGCGAGCGCCGCGCGATCTCCGCCGCGCCTTCGGCGGTGCAGTCGATGCCGAGGATGGCGGCCGAGCGCCGGACGATCTTCGTCAACTCTTCCGGGGTGTAGAACTCCAGCCGGTGCACGATGCCGAAGCGGTCGCGCAGCGGCGCGGTCAACAGGCCGGCCCGGGTGGTGGCGCCGATCAGGGTGAACGGCGGCAGGTCGATCTTGATCGAACGGGCCGCGGGGCCTTCGCCGATCATGATGTCGATCTGGAAGTCTTCCATCGCCGGGTACAGCACTTCCTCCACCACCGGCGACAGGCGGTGGATCTCGTCCACGAACAGCACGTCGTGCGGCTGCAGGTTGGTCAGCAGCGCGGCCAGGTCGCCGGCCTTTTCGATCACCGGCCCGGAGGTCACCCGCAGCGCCACGCCCAGTTCATTGGCGATCACGTGGCTCAGGGTGGTCTTGCCCAGGCCCGGCGGCCCGAAGATCAGCACATGGTCCAGCGCATCGCCACGGGCCTTGGCCGCTTCGATGTAGATCGACAGCTGCTCGCGCACGGGCGCCTGGCCGAGGTAATCGGCCATGCGCTTGGGGCGGATGCTGGCGTCGGTGGTGTCATCCTCGCGGGTGGCACCGGCACCAATGATGCGGTCGTCGGTCATCCCGCGATTATGCGGCAAAAAGCGTGACGACCAACGGTCGTCACCTACCCGGGATCAAGAAAATGGAGGGTAGCGGCCGACCGTTGGTCGGCCGTCCGGTCAGATCTCGACCTGGGCACCGAGCTCGACGAGGCGATTTCCGGGGATCCGGAAGAACCCCGTCGCCGGCGCTGCGTTCCGGTGCATCAGCGCAAACAGCTTGTCGCGCCAGATCGGCATGCCGCGGTTGGCGGTGGCGACAATGGTTTCGCGGCTGGCGAAGAAGGTGGTGTCCATCGGGTCGAAGTAGATCCCGCCGTGGTCGCACGAGCGCATCAGCGCCAGCGGCACGTCCGGGGTTTCCATGAAGCCGAAGCGCACGAACACCCGGTAGAACTCGTCGCCCACCGACTCGATCTTCAGCCGCTGCCCTTCCATCGCGTACGGAATGGGCAGGGTCTCCACGTGCAGGAACACGTTGCGCTCGTGCAGCACCTTGTTGTGCTTGAGGTTGTGCATCAGCGCGTGCGGGGCCACCGAAGGGTCGGCGGTGAGGAACACTGCGGTGCCCGGCACGCGCACCGGCGGGGCCAGCATCAGGCCGGGCAGGAAGGTGTCCAGGCGGATGCCGTCCTTGCGGATCTCATCGCGCAGCAGCTCGCGACCCCGGCGCCAGGTACGCATCATGGTGAACAGCACGATGCCCAGCACCACCGGGAACCAGGCGCCCTGCAGCAGTTTGGCGCCGTTGGCGATCACGAAGCCCAGGTCGATGATGAAGAACACCACGCACAGCGGGATGATCCAGTAACGCGAGGTCGGCCACAGCGCGCGCGCCACCAGGGCCAGCAGCAGGGTATCGATCAGCATGGTCGCCGACACCGAGATGCCGTAGGCCACCGCCAGGTTGGACGAGCTGCGGAAGGCCAGCACCAGCCCGATCACCATCACCGCGATGCCCCAGTTGATGCCGGGGATGTAGATCTGGCCGATGGTGTCGTGCGAGGTGTGGGTGATGCGCATGCGCGGGATGTAACCCAGCTGCATGGCCTGGCGCGAGACCGAGAACGCGCCGGTGATCACCGATTGCGAGGCGATCACCGCAGCCATGGTGGCCAGGACGATCATCGGGTACAGCGCCCAGTCCGGCACCGCCTCGAAGAACGGGTTCTTCACCGCGCCGGGGTCGTTGAGCACCAGCGCGCCCTGCCCCAGGTAGTTCAGCACCAGGCACGGCAGCACGAAGAAGTACCAGGCATGGCGGATCGGCTTGGCCCCGAAGTGGCCCATATCCGCGTACAGCGCTTCGCCACCGGTGACCGCCAGTACCACCGCGCCCAGGATGAAGATGCCGTGCCAGCCATGGTCCATGAAGAAGCGCACGCCCCAGATCGGGTTGAATGCCTTCAGCACTTCCGGCGCATCGACGATGTTCCAGATGCCGATCGCGGCCAGCGACACGAACCACACCGAGGTGATCGGCCCGAACGCCTTGCCGATCTTCTCGGTGCCGAAGCGCTGCGCGGCGAACACCAGCAGCAGCACCACCACGGTGATCGGCACGATGAACGCGTGCAGCCCGGGCGCGGCCACTTCCAGGCCCTCCACCGCGCCGAGCACGGAGATGGCCGGCGTGATCACGCCGTCGCCGAAGAACAGCGAGGCACCGAAGATGCCCAGGATGCCGACCACGTAGGCCGAGCGCGACCCGTTGCGCATGGTGCGCTGGGTCAGCGCCATCAGCGCCATGATGCCGCCTTCGCCATCGTTGTCGGCGCGCATGATGATGGTGACGTACTTCAGCGTCACCACCAGCATCAGCGCCCAGAACGCCAGCGACAGCACGCCGAGCACGGTGTCATGGTTACCCACCAGCCCGTAGTGTTCGGAGAAGGCTTCCTTCAGGGTGTACAGCGGGCTGGTGCCGATGTCGCCGAACACCACGCCGATCGCACCGACCATCAGGGCCAGGCCGCTGGCGCCCGGCGCCGCATGGCCGTGCCCGGCGTGGCCGTTCTCGTGCTGGGTGGAAGAGCTGGACATGGGACTCCGGAGGGGATGTCGGTCGGTGGAAGATCAGGCCAGCGCGCTCAGCGCAGCGCGGCCTGCAGGGCCTTGCGGATCACGGTGGCGACATCGTCGCCCTCGCTGTTGGCATCGCGCGCCATGCGCGCCGCTTCGGCAGGCTTGTAGCCCAGCTGCTGCAGCGCCACGGTGGCTTCGGACACCGGGTCGGTGGCCGGCGCGGCACCTGCGATCGGTGCACCGCCGCCGCCAAAGTTGGCCGCGCGGTCGCGCAGCTCCAGCACCATGCGTTCGGCGGTCTTTTTGCCGATGCCCGGGATGCGGGTGAGTGCGGTGATGTCGCCGGCCTGCACCATGCGCGCGAACTCGTCCACGCTTACCCCGGACAGCACCGCCAGCGCGATCTTCGCGCCGATCCCGCTGACCTTCTGCACGTCGCGGAACAGCCGGCGCTCGCCCTCGCGCAGGAAGCCGTACAGCGACACGCTGTCTTCCTTCTGCGCATAGTGGGTGAACAGGATCACCTCGCGGCCCAGGTCGGGCAGGTCGTAGAAGGTGCTCATCGGCGCCTCCAGCTCATAGCCGACCCCGTTGACGTCGATCAGCAGCCACGGCGGCGCCTTGTACGCCACGATCCCACGCAGACGACCAATCATGCAGATGTCCTCATTTCCGGCTCCACGCCTGGCGTGCATTGACGCCCAGGCGCTGCGCCGTCGCCCGTACGTGGGCATGGGTGATGGCCACCGCCAACGCGTCGGCGGCGTCCGCCTGCAGCTTGGCTTTCAGGTTGAGCATAAGCCCGACCATGTGTTGGACCTGTTGCTTTTCCGCCCCGCCCCGCCCGACCACGGCCAGCTTGATCTCGCTGGCCGCATACTCGTGCACCGGCAGGTCGCGCATAACCACGGCCGAGATCGCCGCGCCGCGCGCCTGGCCCAGCTTCAGCGCCGAATCCGGGTTGCGCGCCATGAACACCTTCTCGATGGCCACTTCCTGCGGGCGGTATTCTTCCATCAGCGCGTTCAGCCCCAGCACCAGCAGCTTCATCCGCTGTGGGAAGTCGTCCGCCCCCAGCAGCACCAGCGGCAGGTGGTGCACGTGCAGCACCTTGCCGGACGGGTCGACGTCAATGATGCCGACCCCGGTCCGTTGCGAACCGGGGTCGATGCCGAGGATGCGGATCATGTCGGGTTACGCCGTCAGGCGTAGGCATCCGCGCCGAGGTCGGCGTTGGAGAACACGTCCTGCACGTCGTCCAGGTCTTCCAGCATGTCCAGCATCTTCTTGACCTGGAGTGCGGTGTCGCCTTCGACCTTGATGTCGTTGTCGGCGCGGAAGGTGAGCTCGGCGTGGTCCGGCTTCAGTCCGGCGGCGTCCATCGCCTCCTTGACCGCGTGGTACATGTCCGCGGCGGTCAGCACGTCGATGGCGCCGTCCTCCGGGTAGACCACCACATCGTCCGCGCCCGCCTCGATGGCCGCCTCGGTCACCGCGTCTTCGTTGGCGCCGCCGGCGAAGTGCAGCACGCCCACGCGCTTGAACATGAACGACACCGAGCCTTCGGTGCCCATGTTGCCGCCGCACTTGCTGAACGCATGGCGGACATCGGCCACGGTGCGCACGCGGTTGTCGGTCAGGCAGTCCACGATCACGGCCACGCCACCGGGGGCATAGCCCTCGTAGCGGATCTCTTCGTACTCCACGCCTTCCAGCTCACCGGTCGCCTTCTTGATGGCGCGCTCGATCACGTCCTTGGACATGTTCGAGGACAAGCCCTTGTCCATGGCCACCCGCAGGCGCGGGTTGTTGTTGGGGTCGCCTCCACCGCCGCGCGCGGCAACGCCGATCTCGCGGATGATCTTGGTGAAAATCTTGCCGCGCTTCGCGTCAGACGCGTTTTTGCGGTTCTCGATGGAGGGGCCTCTACCCATGGGGTGACTCTCGTGCTTCTGTCAGGAACAGGGCGCGAATTCTACCTGATCCGCCGGCCTGCCCGTGTCAGTGCCGGGCCCGCTCAGGCGGCGTGGGCCGCGTCATCACGCCGGAACCGGCCATCACGCAGGAAGGCGGCCGTCTGCCGCGCGGCGTCGGGCGAGAACACCAGCCCGCTGTGGCTGGCCGGGATCACGCAGTGGTCGGCCAGCCCCGGCAACTGCGTCTCATCCAGCGCCACGGTGCCATCGGAGGCATCGCCACAGGCCCCCAGCAGGCTGCCCAGCCCATGGGGGACGGAGCCGGCGATCAGACCGACCTGCGCCCTGCCCTCCCAGGCCGGCAGGCCATCCAGCAGCAGTTCCGAGCTGCGCCCGAGCGCCAGCGACCAGCCGTGGTCGCTCAGCGAACGCGCGGTCACGCTGCCGCGCAGCGGCGAACCCAGGCAGACCACCCGCGAGACCGGCAGCTCCGGCGCGCGCCGCAGGGCCTCCAGCGCGACCAGCCCGCCCAGGCTGTGCCCGACCAGGGAGACCGGGCCGCTGTCCTTGAGCCGCTCCAGCAGCTGCGGCACCGCGACGTCGGGACCACCGAACACGCTGGAGTAGCCGAAGGTATGCACGGCGAAGCCACGGGCGCGCAGGCGCCAGGCCAGAGGGCCGACCCAGGCGCGTGCATTCCAGATGCCATGCAGCAGTAAAACAGGGGGATTCATGATGTCAGCCTAGCCCGATGGGCTGGGCGCCTGCAGAAGGAAACAGCGTCATTAGACGAATGGACCGGCCAACGGCAGGTGAAGCCGCCGCGGGCGGTGACGGTGTCGCGCTCAGGCCGCCGCAGGCGGGCGGCGCAGGATGAACTCCAGGTCGAGCACCTTGCCGACCGGGAACGCATAGGTGCCCACCTTGCTGAAGCCGTAGCGGGCATAGAAGCGCTGGGCGCCGAAGTTTTCCGACCACACGCCCAGCCACAGCGTGCGCGGGCCTTCGCGCTCCAGCCAGGCCAGCGCGGTTTCGAACAGGCGGCTGCCCCAGCCACAGCTCTGCTGCGCCTTGATCAGGTACAGGCGCTTGAGCTCGCCATCGCCGGGCTGCACCTCGGCATGCGGAAGCCCGCAGGGACCTGCGGCGGCATGGCCCACGGCGATGCCGTCCAGCTCCAGCAGCCAGACCGCGTAATCGGGGTGTTCAAGAATGATGCGCTGGCGCTCCGCCGGGTACGCCTCCTCCAGGAAGGCCTGCAGATCTTCAGGCGGATACAGGTGGCCGAAGGTTTCCACGAACGTGCGAGTGGCCAGCACCGACAGGGTCTGGGCGTCGTCCGGGGTGGCGCGGCGGATGGTGTAGCGGCCTGGGGTCACGGCGAGGGACATTGGCGACGGAGTGGTCGCCAATTTACCTGAAGCCGGGCCGGTGTTGATCACGGCCGGTGTGGCGGTACCGACCGTTGGTCGGCCGGTACCTGCCAAGCCTTATTCCTTGACCGCGCGCGGACGCACCTGGACGTGCACTTCGGCCAGCTGCTCGTCCGGGATCGGCGACGGGGCGCCGGTCATCAGGCACTGCGCGCCGGTGGTCTTCGGGAACGGGATGACGTCGCGGATCGACTCGGTGCCGGCCATCAGCGCGGCGATACGGTCGATGCCGAAGGCGATGCCACCGTGCGGCGGCGCGCCGAAACGCAGCGCATCGAGCAGGAAGCCGAACTTGCCCTCGGCCTCTTCGGCACCGATGCCCAGCAGTTCGAACACCGCGCTCTGCATGTCCGAGCGGTGGATACGGATCGAGCCACCGCCGATCTCGTTGCCGTTGAGCACCATGTCATAGCCACGCGACACGGCGGTCGTCGCATTCGCGCGCAGGTC
>Ga0213825_1000557_pt1 | contig 27284 bp, 25 predicted proteins | sample MC6MC0900MG_FD_179896 | JGI IMG/M metagenome (GOLD analysis project Ga0213825, IMG submission 179896) | Enriched soil aggregate microbial communities from Iowa State University, Ames, United States - MC6-MC0900-MG | ecosystem: Environmental > Terrestrial > Soil > Unclassified | place: USA: Iowa... | reverse complement strand
CAAAACAAATATTTAGGATTGTTAACAATTGCGCGTGCAATGGCAACACGTTTTTGCATACCACCCGAAATTTCCGAAGGCATTTTTTTATTGGCATCAATCAGTTCCACACGATCAATTACTTCTTGAACGCGGTCGCGTATTTCGGCATTGGTTTTATTGGTAAACATTTTTAGCGGAAAGCCGATATTTTCTTCTACGGTCATAGAATCAAATAAGGCACTTCCCTGAAAAACCATTCCCATTTCGGTTCTCAACGTACGTTTTTCGTTCGGATCCAACGTTGCAAAATCCCTTCCGTCGAACAAGATTTGTCCGCTGTCAGGCAAATGCACGCCCAACAATGTTTTAAGCATTACGGTTTTTCCCGAGCCCGACTGACCAATAATCAGATTGGTTTTACCGGCTTCGTACGTGGTGGTAATACCTTTTAAAACCTCTTTATCATCAAAAGATTTTTTTAAGTCTTTTACTTCTATCATTAGGTTAACAACATTTGGGTTAGGATATAGTTACAGATAATAATGGAAATTGATGTCCAAACGAATGCTTTTGTTGATGCTTTACCCACTTCGAGGGCACCACCTTCCATGTAATAACCGTAAAACGATGGTACTGTAGCTAAAATAAAGCCAAAAACGGCTGTTTTTATAAAGGCATAGATCACGTGGAACGGCTGAAAATCGTCTTGCAGACCTTTTACAAATTCTTCGGGAGCCAAATATCCGCCTAAAGATCCTGCAATATATCCACCAAAAATACCAATAAACATACTTAAGGCAATAACAAAAGGGTAGGTAATAGACGCAATAAGTTTAGGAAAAACCAGATAGTTTAACGGATTGATACCCATAACTTCCAAGGCGTCGATTTGTTCGGTAACCCGCATGGTACCTATACTCGAAGTAATATAAGAACCCATTCTACCTGCCATAATAATTGATACAAACGTTGGCGAAAATTCTAAAATGATAGACTGTCTTGCCGTAAAACCAATTAAATATTTAGGGATGATGGGATTGTTTAAGTTTAAGGCGGTTTGTATGGTTACAACCGCACCAATGAAAAACGATAAAAATGCTACAATTCCCAAGGAACCGATGATTAATTCGTCGATTTCCTTAAAAATAAGATTTCTCATAAGACGCCATTTTGTAGGACGACGGAAAATTTCGCCCAGCATAATGAAGTACTTCCCAATGTTAGCTAACATTTTAATCATAACACTATTTTAATCTGCTAATTTACCAAATAAAATTATAATTTGATCCTGTAAAAGCAAAAGATATAATTTTAAAAATGTATTTTTGGCTTGCCTCTAATTACAGCGATTTATGAAGCAAATCTGTATAATTGTCCCGGTTTACAACGAAGAATTAAGTATTGATACCTTTTTTAACGAGTTTCTAAAATTTAAGAAAACTATGTTTGAAAAAGGATATGCTGCAGGCGTTTTGTTTGTTGATGACGGAAGTAAAGATCAAACACCGACTATTTTAAACAGATTGATTAAAGAAAATATCGACTGCAAAGCTTTGATTTTTTCTAGGAATTTTGGAAAAGAAGCTGCACTGTTTGCAGGTTTGGAACATGCCGAAGGAGATTTGATGATTCCTATGGATGTTGATTTGCAGGATCCTTTTGAATTGATTTTCGAAATGATTACCGCTTATGAAAAAGGAGCAGATGTTGTTTTGGCAAGAAGATCCAACAGAGGAACCGATACCGTTGTAAAAAGATTTTCGGCACAATGGTTTTACAGGTTGAACAATAAAATGTCGACCTTAAAGTTGGAAGAGAATGTAGGTGATTTCAGATTAATGACTCGCCAGGTTGTAAACGAAATTGTGAGTTTACAGGAAAATCAGCTGTTTATGAAAGGGTTAATGAGCTGGGTTGGTTTTGAAACCGTTGTTGTTAATTACAGCAGACCAAGCCGTACAGAAGGTAAAACCAAGTTCAACTACATTAAATTATGGAATTTGGCTGTACAGGGAATCACGTCTTTTTCTACCTTGCCCTTAAAAGTATGGACGTACTTTGGAAGTTTCATAGCTTTCATCTCTTTTTTATACGGATTAAAAATCATTATTGAAAAACTGTTCTTTGGAATAAGTGCATCAGGTTACGCATCGTTAATGGTTGCTATACTATTTTTTGGTGGAGTTCAACTCATCGGTATTGGAGTTTTAGGTGAATATTTAGGAAGAACGTATTTAGAAAGCAAACGCAGACCACGTTATATTTTAAAACATAAATCAGAATGAAAATTAAAGAATTAGCACCTTTACTTCAAGAAAAAAAATCACTTTATATAACGTTAATTTTATCAGTGGTTTATGTAATTCCGCTTATAATAGCAGACTACGATTATTTAGACGATTATGGCAGAAATTTATTCGGATACGGCTGGCAGCATGACGGCAGGTTCATTGCAACATTACTTTCTAAAATTTGGTCATTAAATACTGATACTTTTTCAATTTTTCCTTTTTCAACTATTTTAAGTGCTTTAATTCTTGGTTTTACTGGATTTCTGCTTACATATTTATTTAATATAGAGAAAGATAAAACCATCAAATGGTCGTCGTTATTAATTGTAACAATGCCTACTTTTTTAGGAAATCTTGTTTTTAAGTTCGATTGCTTACCAATGTCGCTTTCCCTTTTGGTAGTTGTATTGCCTTACCTGTTTTATAATTCTTGGTTTAAGTTTCTTATAGCATCTGTAATAGGGATATTTTTATCGTTAGGATTATATCAAAGTGGTGCTACCTGTTATTTTATAGTAGGCTCGCTGTTTCTAATAAAGGAACTATTACGATTCGATTGGAAACTTTTTTTTAACCGTTTCTGTACTTATATTACAAGTTTCATTATTGCTTTTTTAGGTTATTTAGCAGTAGTGAAATTAGGTGAATTGCCAGTTTCTAACAGAACAGAAACTATTTTTGGGAAAGATTATTTTTTTGATTTATTAACCGCCAATAATGTAATTTTTATGCAACGCATTAACGTACTACTCAAGTCGGGCAGTTATACATACGTACTTCTGTTTTTTATCGCATTAAGTTTTATTGGGTTGCTTTATTATATTTATAACAATAGAAGAAATTTTAAAAGGCTAGCGGTTCTTATTCCTGTATTCTTAATTTTATTGGTTAACCTGTGGCTTGTATCAAGCGTGAATATTATATTAAAAGAATCTTATTGGGATTTACGAACCTTTTGCGGAGTAGGCTTTTTATTGATTAATATCTCGTTTTTTCAAAATTATTTAAAAGGTAAAATAGTTTATTTAAGCAGGTTTGTAACATTTTTAGTTGTTGCTTTTTCATTTGTTTTAATGGCTCAATTTGGTAGAATACTTACAAATCAAAACCAATTTCAACATGCAATTGCCAATAATGTAGCAAATAATTTCAAAGACGAAACTATAAAAAAAGTAGGTTTTATTGGTACGCTACAGATAGCTCCCAAAAATGAATTTGCTTACAGTAAATTTCGACTTTTTAAAGAATTGTTAGGAAGCCCGATTGGTCAGTTTTCCGCGTGGAGTAAAGATGCTTTGAATATAAATGGAATGCTTGCAAACGTTGAGGTTATTCCTTCTGATGATTTTCTTTGTAAAGGAGAATTGATTGAAACAACACGATATTATCACATTAGAAAAATTGATAACGAAACCTTGATTATTGATTTTGCTAAAAATCAATGTAATTAAAACAACTTCTCCTTCATCTTTTTCCAACGATAGTTTCGTATAAATTTAGCTTGTTCTGTAGTTACCAGTAATGGCGTTTTGTTGCTTTTAGCTTTAAAAAATCCTTTTAAATAGTCAATAAAAAGTAAAGGTTTTTTTTTGCGTAAGGCTAATTTCAAACTGGCAATGGCAGTAATCCAAAAACCGTAGCCTAAAGTATAGAAAGCTTCGCCCTGTTTGTATCGTGCCGATTTATCGTAGATAGCGCCTGTGGGTTTTAAATGTTTAACCTTTAAATCTTCTAGAGTAATAATTTGCCAATTGTAAAATCGACACAACAATTCGTCAACTGTATCCCAACCCATGGCAGGTTTCAAGCCACCAATTTCTAAAAAGCAATCTTTTCTATAAGCTTTAAAAGCACCGCGAATATGGTCTTTATCGGTTAGACTTTCTAAAATCCACTCGTTGTTTTTTTCGATATACGCAAAACCGCCAACCATTCCAATTCGATTGTTTTTATTGAATGTTTCAATAATGCGTTCAAAATAATTTGTAGGAAGAATCAAATCGGCATCTAATTTCACAATAATATCAAACGAATCGTCCAATGTTTCAAAACCTTTATTGAACGCTCTAATTACCTTGCTTCCAGGTAAATGTTTGTTTTCAGATTCATTAAAAACTAGGGAAATATTCGCGTGTTTTTTCTCGAAATCAGCAATAATATTCGCAGTTATATCGGTAGAATTATCATTTACCACTACAATTTTATCGGGTACAACGGTTTGCTGCACCAACGAATTTAATGTTTGGGCAATAAAAGCTTCTTCGTTATAAGTGGGAATGACACAATAAACCTTCATGCTACATTTTTTCTGCTAAAATCATATAATAACGCGGAGTGAACTTTCGTAACAATGGTCGAATTCCGATTTTATTCACGGAATGAGCCCATTTTTTTCGAGCCGTAATTTTATAACCGCATTTTTCAAGCAGCCAGTCCAATTGCCAATCTTCAAACTCGTGGTAATGTCTGTCCCAAACATCCGTTTTACTTCGATAAGCCGGGGAAAACCACAAACGCAACGGAACCGAAATCACAATTTTTTGTGCTTTGCAGTTTTTTAAAACCGTGTACGGATTCAGCAAATGTTCAAAAATTTCAAAAGCAGTCAATACATTATAATCTGTTTGTTTCAACGCCTGCTGATTTTCGTCTAAATCTTCTCCGGTGGTATTTTGTACGTTAAATCCTTCCTCTTTCATCAATGCAGACAGCGGATTTTCTACACCCAAATCTAAAATTTTTGCATCTTTAGAAATGTGTTCCAGCAAAAAATCCATGGTGATTTTAAAGCGTTGTTTCGGATAGGTTTTTTCGTACATAATAGAAAATTGTGATTGGTAAAAGTAATTAAAATCAATTTAAAGATTAACGATTATATTTGTAAAAAATGTACAATGGATACCAAGTTTTCTAGCAAACAGGCTTTATGGTTTACGCTGATAAATTATTTCGGCGTACTCATTGGCACGGTGTCCACGCTTTTTATCTATCCGTACGATAAAGATTTGCTGGGAATTATTCGTTTTATCGATGGTTTTGCACAGATATTGTATCCTATTATGGTATTGGGGGCATCAACCGCGTTATTAAACTTTCAACCTAAATTAAACGATCTACTGCAGCGGAAATTATTTTCGTACAGCATGATTTCAATTGTTTGGATGATTTTTTTCTGTGCTATTGGTGTAACCGTTGTTTACTGGTTTGATTGGCTGGATAACAAGCAGTATTTTATTTACGGATTTTTTATAGCGATCTGTTTGGCGTATGTCGATTTGTTCAAACGACAGGCAACCAATCTCCAAAAACTTTCAATTCCTACTTTTTACGAAAAAATCATTCCTAAAATTACGTTACCCTTAGCTTTTGTATTGATCTTATATTACGGTTTTACAGAAGCACAAGGATTGATTTTCTATACAGTTTCTTTTGCAGTTATGCTGTTAGCTATCGGATTGTATTTGTTCAGATATTTTAAACCGGTATATACTTTAAACTATAAAGATTTATTTCAAGAGATACCCAAAAAGCAATATTATCAGTACAGTCTATATGCGTTTTCGGCAAGTTTAGGATCTTTTTTTGCCTTCAGAATTGATTCTGTAATGATACCAGAATTCATATCGAATGCAGCAAACGGAGATTTTAATATTGGTGTGAATCTGGCAAATGCTTTAATGATTCCAGCTGCCGGAGTATTTGCATTGTACAGTCCGCTGATATCCGAATCTTTAAAGAAAAACGATTTATCAGTTTTAAAGATAAAGTATGCCGATGTAGCCAAGAACCTGTTTTTTATAGGTATTCTGCTATACGGCTGTGTGCTTTTGGGAATGGAAGGTTTCTTTGAGATTTTACCAACTTCCGATAAACTACTCCCAGTTTTACCTGTATTATACATTTTAGGAGGAAATGTGGTATTAAATATGGCAACGGGTTTTAATACCGAAATCATTGCTTACTCAAAATTTTACCGCTTTAATTTAATAGCAATAGTAGTACTTGCCGTTTTAAATGTTGGGTTAAACTATTACGTTTTAACACAGACCAGTTACGGGATCACTGGCGTTGCATGGGCATCTTTTTTTGCCATGCTTATTTTTAACCTTACGAAGTTGTGGTTCATTCACCGCAAATTTAATATCCTTCCAATAAATACCAATTACATAAAAACCATTATAAGCAGTTTGGTTTTGCTGGCAATTGCTTTTGCCTTGCCATTAAGTATTTTTGGAATGTTCGATTTTATCGTTCGTTGTGGTTTCTTTGCAGGGATCTTTATGTTATTAATCTACAAAACCGGCTGGGTACATGAATTTAATAATAATGTGGAGAAAGTGCTCAAACTGCTTTTAAGAAAATAAACAACCAGAATAAACTTTTTGGGGAATATAAAATCTTCTAAAACAAAAATACCCTGAAGATAGTCTAGGCACTAAATATTTTCACAATGTTGGTTCATTGTAGCAGCCCAATTATTTAATTGTAATCCAATACTGTAAACCTTAAAATTTTTCTGCCTGTAATTTTAATACTGCCGAATTACAAAATATTCATTATCTTCGTTTAAACTTTAGGGGTGTCTATAAATGATTATAGGCTGAGATTTTACCCTTTGAACCTGATCTGGATCATACCAGCGTAGGGAAAAGTAGTCTGTCTTGCGTATGTGCTATTCTGCACATTTGTGGACATTCCTAAAGTTTTTAATCATTAAAATTTAGGAATGGAACTCACAATCAATCACCAAAAAAAGTTTTTTGAAAACCCACCGGAATCGCTGGAACAATTACTCTTGTCCGAAAATCTTAAGAAGGAAAAAGGTATTGCCGTTGCTCTCAACAATCAGGTTGTTCCTCGAAAACACTGGGGCTCTACTCAACTACAATCTAACGACACAATATTGATCATCACTGCCACGCAAGGCGGATAAATCTTATTTACTATGAACGAGCAAACTGTTTCAACAGCACCTTTTCCCAATTCCAAGAAAGTGTACATCGACGGAAAATTACATCCGATCAAAGTCGCTATGAGGGAAATCACATTAAGTTCCACCAAATTGACCAACGGCAAAATCGAAATCAATCCGCCCATGACCATTTACGATACATCTGGAGCCTACACCGATGAAAATATCGAAATTGATATTCGCAAAGGTCTGGATAGAATTCGGGAGCAATGGATTTTGGATCGACACGATGTGCAAATATTGGAAGGAGTCACTTCCGAATATGGTAAAGAGCGATTGGCTGATAAAAAGCTGGACGAACTCCGTTTTGAATACAGTCACAAACCAAAAGTGGCAAAGAACGGTAAAAATGTAACCCAGTTGTATTACGCCAAACAGGGCATTATCACACCTGAGATGGAATACATTGCTATTCGCGAAAATCAGCGTATCGAGCAATTACAGGCCGCTACCAAAGGTATGGATCACCAGCATCGGGGCAATAGTTTTGGAGCAAATACACCTGTTTCTAAAATTACTCCCGAATTTGTTCGTGACGAAATTGCTGCCGGACGTGCAATTATTCCCAACAACATCAATCATCCCGAAAGCGAACCAATGATTATAGGGCGAAATTTTTTGGTGAAGATCAATGCCAACATCGGTAATAGTGCCGTTACATCCAGTATCGAAGAAGAAGTAGAAAAAGCAGTCTGGGCTTGCAGGTGGGGTGCAGATACCATTATGGATTTATCTACTGGAAAAAACATCCATGAAACCAGAGAATGGATCATTCGTAATTCACCTGTGCCAATTGGAACCGTGCCCATTTATCAGGCTTTGGAAAAGGTGAAAGGTATAGCCGAAGATTTAACTTGGGAAATATTCAGAGATACGTTGATCGAACAGGCAGAGCAGGGTGTTTCGTACTTTACTATTCATGCAGGGGTATTGTTACGATATATTCACCTGACAGCACATCGGGTAACGGGGATCGTTTCTCGTGGTGGTTCCATCATGGCAAAATGGTGTTTGTACCACCATAAAGAAAACTTTTTGTACACGCATTTCGAAGAAATTTGCGAAATCATGAAGCAATACGATGTTGCCTTTTCATTGGGCGACGGATTGCGTCCGGGTTCTATTGCAGATGCCAACGATGCCGCGCAGTTTGCCGAATTGGCAACCTTGGGTGAATTGACTAAAATCGCGTGGAAACACGATGTGCAGGTCATGGTTGAAGGTCCCGGTCACGTACCCATGCATATGATTAAGGAAAATATGGAAAAGCAGCTGGAAGCATGTGATGAAGCTCCTTTCTATACGCTTGGTCCGTTAACAACCGATATTGCTCCTGGGTACGATCACATCACGTCGGCTATTGGTGCGGCGATGATCGGCTGGTACGGTTGTGCAATGCTTTGCTACGTAACACCAAAAGAACACTTGGGTCTGCCCAATAAAAAAGATGTAAAAGATGGCGTGATCACGTATAAACTGGCAGCTCATGCCGCAGATCTGGCAAAAGGTCATCCGGGCGCACAATACAGAGATAATGCCTTGAGTAAAGCCCGCTTTGAATTCCGTTGGGAAGACCAGTTTAATCTGTCGTTGGATCCGGATACTGCACGCGAATTTCACGATGAAACCCTACCGGCAGACGGAGCCAAAGTGGCTCATTTCTGCTCGATGTGCGGACCAAAATTCTGTTCAATGAAGATCACACAGGAAATCCGGGAAGCCACCGAAAAAGGTATGCTGGATATGTCTCAGGAATTTATCGATCAGGGAAAAGAAATTTATATATGATCGTGATTATTTCTCCTGAAGCAAGGGTTGCGGACGAAACTTTATATGTGAATTCATTTTTTGAAAATGGATTGGATCTTTTTCATGTTAGGAAATATGAATATTCAGACAATGAAATGCAGAACTATTTGGATGGAATCGATAAGAAATTCCGCAGTCGGATTGTATTGCACTCACATTTTCATCTGGCAAAAGAATTGGGTGTCAATCGGCTGCACTTTCGGGAAGACGACCGTCTCAAAAAATCGTATGTGAATTACGAAGGTCACCAATTATCTACATCGGTACATAGTATCGAAGATTTTAATAAGCTCGATGAATTATGGCAATATGCTTTTTTATCGCCTGTTTTTCAAAGCATTTCCAAAGCGGGCTATGGCGAGCATCATACGGTTTTGATTGAATTGAAAAGAAAGAAAAATAAAAATGTTAAGCTTATCGCATTGGGAGGCATTCAAGCAGAAAACTGTAAACAAGTCATGGATAACCCAGCTGATGGCATCGCTTTATTAGGTAGTATTTGGCAAAGTCAAGATCCTTTAAACACATTTTTATCATGCAGGAAAATCGTCCCATAGTATTAAGTATCGCCGGTTTCGATCCTTGTGGCGGAGCAGGTGTGTTGGCAGATATAAAAACATTCGAGCAACTAAAAACACAGGGAATGGCGGTCATTACGGCGAATACTATTCAAACCGAAGATCATTTTATGGCTATCGAATGGCAAAATATACAAACGGTTCAAAAAGGTATAGAAACGTTGATGCATCGGTACGCTATTAAAGTGATCAAAATCGGCATTGTCAAAGATTTTATGTTTTTGAAAAATATCGTGGATACCGTCAAAGCAAATAATTCGGAAGCCTTTATCATTTGGGATCCGGTCATTAAATCTTCCTCCGGTTTTACCTTTTTCAATAAAGATGATGTAAAGAAATTACCTGAAGTATTAACAGAAATTGATTTGCTGACACCCAATTTTAACGAGTATCAACTGCTTGAATCGGTACTGACCCAAAGTAATAACGTGCTCGTAAAAGGCGGACACCGAAAAGAGCAAGTCGGCGTAGATATTTTAAAAATAGGAAGTCACGAGACCGCGATTTTGCCTGATGCTGTTTCCGTTTCTCCAAAGCATGGTTCAGGTTGTGTCTTGTCATCTGCCATTGCCGCTGCCATTGCATTAGGACAGGATTTGGAAACAGCTTGCCGGTTGGGGAAAAAATATGTAGAACAGTATTTAAACAGTCATCATTCTTTATTAGGACATCATCATGATTAGCAGGTTACACTATATTTCACAAGGCGGTACCGCTTTGGAACAGGAACAAAATATCCGAAAAGTATTGGATAACGGAGGCAATTGGATTCAGCTACGCTGGAAAAAAGCTCCCCAAAAAGAGTTGTTACAGCTCAGCGAAAAAATAAAAACGATATGCGAAAGCTATCGGGCAACTTTTATTATAAACGATGAGGTGCAAGTAGCAAAAATCATCGATGCACATGGCGTGCATCTGGGTTTGGACGATGAAAGCATTGCGAATGCCAGGGCTGTTTTGGGTTCACATAAAATCATTGGCGGTACCTCCAACACACTAGAAAATGTACTGCAAAGAATAACCGAAGGCTGTGATTACATTGGTTTGGGACCGTATAGATTTACTATAACCAAAGAAAAATTAAGTCCGATTTTAGGTTTAAAAGGGTATCAAAGCATTCTGCAGTCTTTACAAGAGAATAACATCGAATGTCCACCTATTATCGCCATTGGCGGTATCATGTTCCATGACATTGAAAGTATTAAACAATCAGGAATATACGGTGTAGCATTATCGGGTTTGTTGACACAAGACCCTTTCATCATTCCAAAAATTCAAATAGTATGAACAAGTTAACAATAGCAGATAAAACCTTTGCCTCACGTTTGTTTTTAGGAACGGGCAAGTTTGGCAGTTTACAAGATATGACGCAAGCGGTTCTAATTTCTGAATCAGAACTGGTAACCATGGCATTGAAACGCATTGATATACAGAATAAAGAAGGTGATTTATTATCGGCTTTACAGATTCCCAATGTAAATTTATTGCCCAATACATCCGGGGCTCGTACGGCCAAAGAAGCGGTTTTGGCGGCACAATTGGCACGGGAAGCATTGGAAACCAATTGGGTGAAATTAGAAATACATCCCGACCCGAGGTATTTGCTGCCCGATCCCATCGAAACGCTGAAAGCCACAGAAGAGTTGGCAAAATTGGGTTTTGTGGTAATGCCCTACATTCATGCCGATCCTGTATTATGCAAACGTTTGGAAGATGCGGGAACGGCGGTTGTTATGCCCTTGGGAGCACCAATAGGGAGCAACAAAGGTTTGCTAACGGTTGATTTTCTGGAAATCATTATCGAACAAAGTAAAGTACCCGTGGTTGTAGATGCAGGCATCGGAGCACCGTCTGATGCTTCCAAAGCCATGGAATTGGGTGCCGATGCGGTTTTGGTAAATACAGCCATTGCGGTTGCCCGAAATCCTGTCCAGATGGCAGAAGCATTCAAAGAAGCAGTGATAGCAGGCAGAAAAGCTTACCTGGCCGGATTGGGGAGTGTACAGTCTGTAGCCCGTGCGTCAAGTCCTTTAACCGCCTTTTTATTTGATTGATATGTCGTATTCTTTTGAACAGCTTTTTAAACAGTACGATTGGGAACAGGTTAAAGAAAAAATCTATTCAAGCACATCCGCTGATGTGGAATTTGTGTTGTCCAAAAACAAACGGACGATAAGCGATTTTCTGGTCTTGCTGTCGCCTGCCGCTGCACCTTATTTGGAACAGATGGCTCAGCTATCACAACAGCTAACACAACAACGGTTTGGTAAAACCATTCAGTTGTACGCTCCGCTGTACCTGAGCAACGAGTGTCAGAATATTTGCACCTATTGCGGTTTTAGTTTGGACAATAAAATCAAGCGAAAAACATTGTCTAACACCGAAATTATGCTCGAAGCCATGGCACTGAAAGCCATGGGGGTTAATCACATTTTATTGGTCAGTGGTGAAGCCAATAGAACGGTGGGCGTAGATTATTTCAAAAATGCCGTCAACTTACTGCGTTCACATTTCACCCATATTTCCATCGAAGTACAACCGCTTTCAACGGAAGAATATGAAGAGTTAAAAGAGGCTGGTGTACATACCGTATTGGTGTATCAGGAAACCTATCATCAAGAAGTGTACAAAGCCTATCACCCCAAAGGAAAGAAATCCAACTTTGAATTTCGTTTAGATACACCAGATCGAATTGGACAAGCAGGGATGCACAAAATAGGTTTGGGTGTATTATTGGGTTTGGAAGATTGGCGGGTAGATAGCTTTTTCAATGCGTTGCATATCGATTATTTGCAAAAGACCTATTGGCAAACGAAGTACTCGGTTTCTTTTCCAAGATTGCGACCGGCAGAGGGGATCATTGAACCAAATTTCATAATGGAAGACCGTGATTTGCTGCAATTAATTTGTGCCTATCGTATTTGGAACTATGATTTGGAAATTTCTATATCTACCCGGGAAAACGAAAAATTCCGAAATCATATTATTTCTTTGGGAGCAACCTCAATGAGTGCAGCATCCAAAACCAATCCGGGCGGCTATGTGGTAGATAAGCAATCGCTGGAACAGTTTGAAACCAGCGATGAACGCAGCATGGAAAACGTTCGCAATCTGATTATAGATGCGGGTTATGATCCCATTATGAAAGATTGGGAAACAGTTTATTCAAGTACTTAACCAAATGATATTCATTATGGATTATAAAAACATAAAATATATTCATGTCATGCTGAGCGAAGTCGAAGCATCGATACCTCTATTTTAGATCTTTCCTAATCCTCAGGAATGACAGTTTGGAATTATTATGTACAATAAATTAACTATGAAAGACAATTTTACACGATACAGCCGACAGATTTTTATCGAAGAAATCGGTGTGGAAGGGCAACGGAAAATAAAGGCAGCAAAGGTTCTGGTTATCGGAGCAGGCGGATTGGGAAGTCCCGTTATTCAGTATCTGGCAGCAGCAGGAGTGGGGACTTTAGCCGTTGCTGATTTTGATAGGTTGGAAATCCACAACCTCAACCGGCAGGTTATCCATCAAGAAAAGAATATCGGTAATCTAAAGGTAGAAAGTGCTTCTTCATTTGTTTCAGCATTAAATAGCGATGTGAATTTCATTCCGATAAATGAAAAAGTCACGTCTGAAAATGTACAGCATATCATCAGTCTTTACGATATCGTTATCGATGGTTCTGATAATTTTACAACACGGTATTTGGTTAACGATGCCTGTGTACAGCTTGGTAAAACATTGGTATATGGCAGTATTTTGTCTTTCGAAGGACAAGTAGCAGTATTCAACCATAAAGGCAGTAAAAACTTACGTGATATCTTCCCAGAACCGCCTAAAGAAAATTTAGCCGACTGTGACAGTCTGGGGGTTTTAGGACCTTTACCAGGAATTATCGGGAGTATGATGGCGATGCAAACCCTACAGATAATCTGTAATTTAAATGTAATGAGCAATCAGTTGCTATTGATAGATACTAAGAATTGGACGTTTAATAAGGTGGGGTTTTAATTTAAAAAAAATCCCGCTTTAAATGCATTAAAACTGGTTTTAAGAAACTGGCATACTTAACAAATAGTTTTACTTAAACATCAGTGAGTTGTACGGATAATTTTAGTTTTATTTCCACTGTTTTTTTTACTATCTTAAACAAAAAAAATATGTTTTTTACCGGTTCCCGACTGTTTTACGACCGCTATCGCTTAAATACACCTAAAGGAAATTTCAATTTAAAACTCACCCCAGAACAGGTGATATATCAGTTTTCGGGTGATATTACAAAGGTGTTTTCGCTATTTAACCAACTTCCTCATAAGCTTAAACTTAATTTTAGCAAACGTATTTTAAACTTTTTAAATCAATACGAATTTGTAGTTAAAGAAAACGCACCGCTAACCAATGCACACAAAGTTGCCATTGCAGCAAGTTATGTAAAACTTACATTAGGATATAAAAATTATTTAATCAATACCTTCGATAAAATGGTGGTTTATCCTACAGCACAGTACTTCCCGCATCTGGACGAAACCCATACCGGACATTTTAATCCTAAAATGAATACTGTTATGCTGGCACTAGATGAATTTGAACGCGATATTTATTATAACCATGATGGTAAAGATGTAGCCTTGCACGAGTTTACCCATGCACTGTTTTTTGAAATGTTGCAGAGCTATGCAAAGCATCCTGATGCTGACCGTTTTAAAAAAGGCTTTCGCTTAATTAATGAATGGATGGAAGTACCTCAAAATAAAGCTCAAGCTAGTCAAATGGGTTTTATACGCGATTATGCGTTTACAGATAGGTTGGAGTTGGTTTCGGTGTTAATTGAATTGTTTTTTGAAAAAGAAACCATTTTTAAGCAGCAGTTCCCGGATTTGTTTGTGTATGTTGGCGGCATGATTAAAAATCCTAAAACTAAATAATTTGGTGTTAAGGTTTTTAGACTTCCTTTTCGTTAACCTTTACAATTAAAAAAATAACCTCCCTTAAAAAGCCTTAAACAAGGTTGTATTCTATATTTATGCTCTGAAAATTGGAGTTGAGTAAATAGTTCGAAGTAGCGGAACAGTTGCCGTTGTTAGGCGCTGGCTTTATTATTAATAAGTTCAAAGATGTCAGCAAGAACTAAGTCAGAATCTGTTTTAATTCCATACATAGTTTCAATTTTTTTAATTGTGCCATCATCGTCTAAACCAAAATCGAATAAAGTGCTATAATCTGAAACGAAACATTCATAATAACTTATCCCAATAATTTTATCAAAAAAATCAATTGCAATTTCTTCATATAGCTCTGTTTTTGAACTTTTAGCAAATTGAAATGATACTTTACTACCAGGTCTTGGGAGTTTGTTTTCTTTGGAATATTCTTTAAAAAATGTTCTCAGATTTTCTATAGCTTCAGAATTTGAATTTCCATGCGCAATTAGAGTATGCCAATTTGTAAATTTTGCTCCGAATTTAATATCATTTTTAGTGGTCTCTAAATTTATCCAAGTTTCTAAAGGATAATCTTCGAAATCCCAGTTACTTTTAAAGAAAGAAAATAAATACTTTACAAAAGCTTTTATATGGTTCATTTATATATAGAAATTATTAATGCAATGTTGTTGTAAGCTTACACCGAATGTTCAATTTAGCGACCCGGGAAGCTTTTATTTTATAATTTTTAAATGTTCTGTGACAATTTTTTCAACTTCTTCTGCAGATAAATTATCAAAATCTCCAGCGGGTGTGTACGGAAAGTTATTCGTTGTTGGAGGATTTTCTAGCGAAACATAAAATTTGTTGTCAGTCCTACCATTGTCAGAAATATAAACGGTATATTCTTTTGTTTTGTCCGCAATTCCAATTGCCGTATTATCGGCATCCCAATAGTCTGTAACTACAATATCAGCTGAACCATACTTCTTTATTAGATATTTTATCAGTTGCTTTATATGTTGAGTCTTTTGTTCCAAATCTCTAAATTATAATTGCTGAATAGTTATTTGTTTTTGTTAGATATAACGGGCTGTATTTTATCGATATTTACGCATATAAATATCTGCCTTTATCCCGCTATTTCGTCAATAAGATGTAGCAGAAGTGTTTTATACAAACGATCCGTTTCTTAGTTTTTCTTTATAAATTCCTGCATTTTCAGAAAACCATTCTAAGATTATAGACTTAAATTCATTTCGATTAAATGAATTCTCGTTGTTTCTTATTTTAATATAGTTTTGTGCAGCATTTTTTTCGATAAGTTTTCGAACAGTTTGTTTGTCTAATCTATTAGTATATTTTGTTAGATAAAAACCTAAAATTGAAATTAATAATCCTAATATTGCGATTTTCCAGAGAAGAAACAAACCAATAAATGAAATTATAAACGTAAAAAATAAAATATTAATTGTTATTTGACTTGATTTTAAAACTTCAATTTTATATCCTAAATTTTTCTCTATAAGTTTTACAGTTTTTCTTCGATTCTTTTTGTAGAAAATATTTTTCAAGTCTGTATTTGTATTGATTTGACTTTTGTCAATAATATTCTCAGACTCCAAAGCTTTTCTAAATTGATAAAATGCTCTTTGGCTTGTGCATAAATTGTCATTTTTAAAATCGATTTTAGAAATAATCAATTCACTAAATTCATTAAAGTTATTTAGTTTTTCAGTTTCCTCATTTTTCAGTTTGATTTTGAAGTTTTCTTCAAACATTGGTAATACATCTTCAATGCTTTCAATTTCAAATTGGTCTAATTTGTAAGTATTCATTTTGTGAACATTTTGTGAAACATTTCTGCTAATCTTCTGGCGCTACACGAGGTTTGGTATTAAAGATGCGAGATTTTTCGGTTAAACACAAATTTTCCAAACACAAAACAATCTTTAAATTCAACCAAATGCCCAAATTCGTTGTAGTGGCTGTTATGCCTAGTACTTTATTCAATTATTTGTTTTAAATATGGTTTGATTTCATTCATAACATATTCAAATTCACTTGTTTGAAGCAAGCTCCTTTCTTCAGTTAATTCAATTATATACTCATTTGATTGTCCTTCTGGTATTTCTTCTAATCCTAGAATTAATTGAGAATTTTTAGGTTGTTTATCTATTATGAACTTAATTAATCTAGGTAAATTGTCTTTGTCTTGTCCTTGTTGGTTTGGTGAATCAATAATAATTGGACAAAAGGCTGATGAACCATACTTTTTTACAATATTAAGGATACTGTAATAGTATGCCATTAATGCTCGTGGCATAGCACTTCCTGATTCTTGTATAGAAGAGTCAATTCTTTTATAATACTTTTCATCCAAAGAGTGTACATTGAGAATTCTTAAATAATTACCCATTAAATCTCTATATTCCGAACGAATATCATTAGCACGCTTTCTGTCTTCAAACTTTTTAACTTCTTTTTCAAGTTCATTTTTAAGTAATAATTTTTCTTTAAGTTCTTCATCGTAATCTTTGATTTCAGCTTCAAATAAAAGTTTCATTTCTCGTTTTCCTTCACTTCCAATAATGTCTTTTAACTTAATAGTTTCTTTTTTGCTTTCAAGAATTTTTTCTATTTCTACAATTTCTTTATTGTTTTGAGAAAATTCGTTGTTTTCTTTGCCGATTTTTTGATCAATATTGCTTATATCTTCTTTAAGCTCAATTATTAAATCTAAGCATCTTTGCTCATCTTGAGCGATACCAAATCTTTCAGAAAAATTATTGTCATAATCTGCTCCACAACTTGGACATAATATAGATTCATCAATTTCATTTACTGCAAATTCATAATCTTTATTTGTCTCAAATAATGCCCTTTGTGTAATTTCAAGTTGGGCTTCTAAATTGATTTTCTGATTATATAAGATTGTCAAATTTTGTTTGTGTTTATTTTGAATTTTATTCAATTCTTCGCACGAGATAAGTAATTCCTTTATTTCTTCTTGAAAATCTTCAATTGTAACAGTAAACTCAATTTGAGATAATTTTATTTTCAAATTCTTTAATAAATTCCTGATAATATTTACATCCTTTTCGATAATTTGAATTCCATCATTCACAATACCTAATTCGTTTTTAGCTTCGTAATATTGATTAGGTCTAATTCCAGTATGATAATTTATTATATCTAATTTAGCATTAGGTAAATACAATTTACTAAATGAAGACCAATTTGCAGTCCAACTTTTGTCTTGGTCTGCATAGTATGGTAAAAATAAATACGCAGGAGGAGGTGTAATAATTTCACCTTCTTTATTTGTTAGTTGAATTTTAAAATCAAGTAATTTTGCTAAATGATTTCCTAATTCTGAAACACGATTATATTGCCCTATTTTTTGGGAATTTGAATCAAACAAACAATAGACTTTATTACTTCTAATAATAGAATAATTTTCTTGATCGATTGAAAAATGTATAAGCGAAATTGCATTTGCCTCTTTCCAATTTGGATGCAAATTTTGTGGTTCAGCTCCAAATGTCTGATATATTGATTTAATTAAACAAGATTTACCAACGCTATTCCTTCCCAAAATTATTGTTCGATTCGGGTCGAATATTACTTTTTTCGCTTTTAGTTCTTTTAGTGATAGGAGTAATATCTCGTTTAATTTGAATCCCTTCATTTTTCCAATTTCTTAGTGTTCTTACAAGTTGTTTAAAATTTCCTTTATTCATAAAGTTTGTGTAAAATTATCACTTTAATCATTTCGCTATCAATTGTAGAATTATCAGCTATTAATTCTGTGGAGTTTGAGTAAACTTGCTCCATACAATTGTATAATCCGTTACTAAAATCAATGGTATTCTTCTTGATTAATTCATTAATTTTATTTTCAATGTTTAGTAAATATTTGTCATTATAATTCATTCTCTTTATTTCATATATTGAAGAATGTTTTAGAAATAACTTAATTTTATCGAAACCAACTTTTTCAGCATTAAGTCTATTTTCAATAGAGGTTCTTACACTTTTAAAATCTTCTGTTTTTTTTAACTCATTTATGTAAGAATCAAAATCTTTTCGAGATACTGATTTTTTTAATTTTAATTCTTCAAAATTTAAAATCGTTTTTTCGAAATTACTTTTTTTTCTGATTTCATCGAATATTGATTTATAAAGCGGAGCTATTTGGTATTTAACAGTCGGCAGGTTATTATCTAAAAAGTCTGCTAGTAAAGCCTTTGTTAGTTCTGTGTGTTTATCAATGCTTAATTCTCCTAATTTAAAATAGGTTATTTTTTCAAATGCTTTCAGAGTATTTAATGAATGCTCCAATTTTAAATCTACAATAATTTTGTCTAATGCCCCTTTTTCTAAGTTACTACAACAAAATTCATCCGTATCTTCACATTTAATATTATTATTTAGTATCCCTTTAATTTTATTGTTTGTAACGAAGTTTAGGGTTTCAACTGCATCACCAAATTTTTCTAAATGGTCATAAAGGTTACCTAAATGAGAATTCAACAATCCGTTTTTTCCTTTTTTTCTTGCGGTAAGTGAATTTAAAGTCCAATTTGGACTTTTATTTGTTTTTACTTGAAAAAAAGATATTTTCTTTGGGTCACTGGAAGAATCAAAAACAATAATGTCATCAAAGTACTCAAGTGTTAACATATAATCGTCTGGTTTTTGATGTAATTCTAGAATCTTACAAATAGCCCAGTTTTTTTGAAAATCAAATCTATTGGAAGCAATAGGTCCACTATTTTCTCTTGGTCTGACTTGTATAATATTTTCTTTAATTTTCATCATTTTAAATCTATACGGTTTCTTTAGTATTAGGCATAACTTGTTTATATGTCTTACTTCGTCAGACAAATACAACGTATTTGGGATATATTTGTCTGATAACGGTAAGGCTTATTTCTAAGCACTAAGATATTTTTTTTATTATAAATCGTCAAACGGACTTTTTATATGTTGTAAGCTTTTTGTGCTTACGTGGGTGTAAATTTCAATTGTTCTGCTGCTGTTCTGCGCAAGTAATTCTTGAATATAGCGCAAATCAGTTCCACTTTCTCAATAAATGAGTTGCGTAACTGTGGCGAAACCAATGTAAACTTATGGACCTTTTGATTTTTACTTCTGTTAACTCTTTTAGTGTCTATCAAATAAAATGTTTTTTTTAAATTCAATTTTTTTCTTGCAAGATAAATATAATGTCTGTTTCAAGAGCGTCGCAAATTTTTATGAGAGTAGAGAAATAAAAGTCCTCTTTACCATTTTCCATATCACTAATTTTAGCACGATCTAACTTTGGGATTTTATCAGCTAAATCCTGTTGTGTAAGTCCTTTTTCAAGCCTTTTACTTTTTATTAGTTCCCCGATTTTCTTATAGTGCCCATTGAAATCATTTTCCATAGATAATTTTTTTGTGGTTTTATTGCCACATTTAAAAAATGTTTGTATATTTGTGCAAGCGAATTGATAATTAGCCTTTAAGGGGTCAATTAAAACGATGATTTCTCGTTCCGTAAAGTCCTAAAATTGCAGACGAGAGTATCGTGAAATCGCTCCATGTCAAAAAGTTTCTTACTTTTGTATACGGCATGTGGGCGGTTCTCACGTAAGCTTTCAGTTGCAAACAATTTATTTGTTAGGGTCGTAGGACACCCACGGATTGAAAGTGTGAAACCGCTCCTTGCTTTTTCTGCAAAGAATTCTTCATACTCCGGAAACATCGTTCCATAACCACATAAAATCTTATTTATGAGAACGAAATTTGTACATACCGCAATTACCCATCCGCCTTAATGCGGTGCAACCTTTTCCTTTTTGCTGCTCCTGCACCAAAAGGCATATACAGCAACAGCCTAACCGTTTGGTAATACTGTAATAGTTTGCCATACATAAAAGCCACCGCCGTATATACTGTACCATAGATTGCTTTGGCACTGTACAGATAGGGCATTTTAACTTATAAACTCGCACTTTAAAAGTATTGCCTTTATTTCAATTTTCCAAATCAAATGTTAAAATAATTACGGTACAACGCAGGAGCTTCAAAAAGATTATTATGAACAATATTATCAGCGTTACAATACAGTAATACTTATTATAGTGCAGAGTTCTTGATTGAAAAAAGAATAATTTAAGTAGTAGAATGAAGCGCTATTAAGTTAAAACAGACTCTGACAATAGAATAGTAACAAGCTCAAGAATTTAAATAAAAACAAGGATTGGACTGTAAACCAGCGGTATGATGTTTTGGTCAGCCTTTCCCGAGCATCGGGAAGCGTCGAACCGCTGCATGACTTGTCTCGCTTTAGCGGAAGCGTAATCAGATCGGGGTGTAAAACACCGTTTCGACCTGGTAGCTTCAAAAGTGAATTTCGACCGATTAAAAAAGTCGCCGCACAAAAAGACTTTTGGTACTTTTTGTCTGTAAAAAGTACAGAAAAAGAGACTGATTATCAAGTATTTTGCTAAGATGCCAAACCGAAAAATATTCTAAATCTCAAAAGCGAGGATACTAGGTAGATACTATATGGCAAAGGCTACTATAGAGCGTGAATTACATTTTCGGTAAAAATATTAAAAAACAGAAGATTATTCTAAATTTCTCAATTTAGTCAAAAAAAACAGAAAATTCAAAAAAGTATAAATAGCTGTTGTATGAAGTAAAAACAGTTAAATATAACAAATAAAAAACAAACGGAGAAAACACCGTTTGCAAAAATGTCATTGCTCACAGTATATTGTGAATTATTCAAATATAAAATTTGTGATAAAACTGAATTTACTAATTAGGAGGATTAGAGCGCCATTAGGTCAAAATCAAGAGTTGAACAGACGATGAGAGCGTAAGATGATCGGGGTGTGAAACACCGTTTCGATCAAATAGCGATCGAGGAAAAGTTCAACCGTTTTTGAACTGAGGCAAGATTAAAAAGAAAAGATTTTTGCTTCTTTTCATCGGAAAAGAAGATAAATATTGAGTTCAGTGAAAGTGGATTGATAGGTTGAAGAACATTTAGCTTTATCAGTTGTATCTAACTTTTGTCTTGATACAAAAGTTACAAAAGATCAAGACTCTATTTTTTCAACGGTCAACAAACTTCTTGAAAAGGAAATCAAATAATCGCTCCCTACGGTCGTATTTGATTTACTCCTTTTCTTCAAAGAGTTGACACTCGCTAAAAAAATAATGTCGCCTTTAAATCTGGAATTTGATTTGAAATTGAAAAGGAGTACAAACTGAGCGGTATGAGGTTTTAATCGAGTGTCGAACCAATGAATAAAGCGTAAACTAATCGGGGAGTTTAGCGAAACCGAAGGTTCATGAATACATATTTATAAAATAGCAAAGAATGAATACTTTTCGATTAGATAGCTTTAGAATTGAGAATCGACCGATTAAAAGATCGTCGCAATAAAACACTTTGCCTCTTTGGTGTTTCAAACCGTAAGGTTCACGGCTTCCAAGCAGGAAAATAATGCCTGGACGTAAAGAAGAATAAAACCGAAATGTATCAAGCACGACCAATTGAGATTAAAAAACGAAAGATATCTTTAACTCCATTTCAAAACGTTTAAGATAAAAAAATAGCATTAAAATAAAACAGATAGTCCAAAGCTGTCAACTAAAATAAAATCTTACGACTAAAAAACGATCACAATATACAAAAAGTTAGTCAGGTAAGTCACGAGCCAAGCAGATAACAGTTTCCAAAACATAATAGGTAAATATTAATCAGATTAGTTTAGTGAACGTAGTTAAAACCGGAAAATGTTATGTGCCGAAGCTCTGAAAACAAGAACAAAACCATACACCCAAGGTTTTTTTGGGCTATGTGCAGAAGCCCCATTTAAGCTTTGGCTTTATTACATTCTGAAGTTGAAACTAAAATAAAAAATCAGGTGCGATGCTGATTGCTTGTCTCGCCTTAGCGGAAGTGCAGCATGACAAAAGAGATAGTCTATTAACATGTATTTACGAGCTGGCATTCACAGCGGAGTGAGCGTCGATTCTTTGAACACATCGCGAAATCACATGTTGTTTGAAGCTTTTGCAGAAAGCGAGTTTATGTGATTTAGATGTGAAAAAGCAGATCGACCACGAGCAGTGGAGCCAAGGCGTTTTGTTTCTTTTGCGCGACAAAAGAAAAAGAATCACACAGCCAATTTTAATTTTACCAGAATTATGGTTAGAAACTAAAATCAAAAAACATAAATCCAGAGTTCAGAAAATAGTATTGTAAAATGTGATAAAACTGATTGTATAATAAACACACCCCATTATGCCACAAAAAATTTTTGAATTATTAAAAAACAGCGACCCCGCTGCTTTACAAAACATTCATGCCAAATACAGAAGACTGATCTTCTGGGTGGGCAGACAGATACTCGACGATGATTTTGTTGTGGAGAATATAATGCAGGATACTTTTTTAAAATTATGGGATTACCGTGATAAAATAGAACGCCCTATGCATATCCTGTTTTTTCTGAAGTTTGTGATGAAAAGAAGTTGCTATTCACATTATTCAAAACCACGAAATAAGTTTTTCAGAACAACTGTCCGATCGTTCGAGAGTTACGAAAATTATCAGAACTATATGGCAGGCTACGATCCTGCAGATGCAGTTCAAGACTTGCTGGATCAGCAGACACAGCAAAGATACTTTGATCTTGTAAATAGGGTGCTGCCAATGATAAGTCCAAAAAAAAGACAACTGATCAACTTGTGTTTGAAGTATGATTTTCGCTATAAGGATATCGCAGAGGCAATGGGAAAGGGTACTACCGAAATTGCCAATGAGGTAAGACGGGCGATAGAGGATATCAAAGCAATCGTTGATCACAATAATGTGCTTGAAACGAAAAAAGAAAAGGCTGAATCTGCACATAAGGATCAAACTATTAGCGAAAAACAGTCTCAGGTATTAAAGCTGCGTTACGAAAAGAAATTTTCTTTTGCAGCCATTGCCAGCGAACTCAATATTTCACAAAAAGAAGTACACGAGGAATTTATGGCGGGCTATAAATTTATGCAGCATCAGCAGAAAACATTATAATACTACTATTATGGCAAAATCTACAATGAAACTAACTCGAAAAATCCAGATAGGGATCGACCTAACAGCTTCAGAGCAGAGAAAGCAGGCTATGGAAACCCTTTACAGATGGCAGAACAGGTGCTATAGGGCGGCAAACCTAATTGTTTCACATCTGTATGTACAGGAAATGATCAGGGAATTCTTTTATCTGTCAGAAGGTATAAAATATAAACTGGCAGATGAAAAGAAAGATGCAGACGGAATATTGCAGCGCTCACGTATGAACACCACCTACCGTGTAATATCAGACCGCTTTAAAGGGGAGATTCCCACAAACATATTGTCTTGTTTGAACAATGCGCTGATATCTTCTTTTAAAAAAGACAGCATGGGTTACTGGCAGGGCGAACGTTCGGTAAAGAACTTCAGAAAAGATATGGCGTTTCCTTTCGGACTCGAAGGTTTTTCGGGATTGATTTATAATGCAGATAAAAAGGCATTTTGTTTCCGGTTGTTTGGTATTCCATTAAAAACCTATCTGGGAAAAGACTTTACAGATAAACGCAGGTTGCTTGAACAGGTGATAAGTGGCGAAGTGAAGCTTTGTACATCCCATATTAAATTAAAGAATGGTAAAATGTTCTGGCTGCCGGTATTTGAAATTGAGAAGGAAGACAATAATTTGAAAATAGAAGTTGTTGCAGAAGCTTCTCTGTCATTGGAATATCCGTTGGTTGTAAAAATAGGAAAGGAAACACTTAACATTGGCACAAAAGAAGAGTTTCTGTATAGAAGGTTGGCAATACAGGCATCATTGAAAAGGGCAAGGGTAGGCGCAGACTATTGCCGGTCAGATAAGGGAAACAGAAGAAAATTAAAGGCAACAGAAAAGCTAAACAAAGCAGAAAGCAACTATGTGAATTACCGTCTGCACCTTTACAGCAGAATACTGATCGATTTCTGTGTGGAACATCAGGCAGGAACGTTGATTCTGGTAGATCAGCATAAAAAGACGGAGATTGCAAAAGAAGAAGAGTTTGTGTTAAGAAATTGGAGCTATCACAATTTGATGATAAAGATAAAATATAAGGCCGATATGGCGGGAATAGAACTTATTACGGCATAATAAGATAATTACGAGGGTGCTTGTATACCCGTAGGGTGAGTTTGGTTGGCAACACTCACTAAATGCAACAGCATATACAACGCGTGGGCTACAATTTTTAATGGTTCACTAAGTATTACTCCTCAGTGAGTGCTATGATAGCTTTACTTTACAAGTAACTGAATTTAATAATTCAAAAGGTCTTGGGATCGATTTTAAAGAAATGAATGTAGGCATTTGTAAATATTACCGCTTGTTTTAGCTAGGTTAATAAAAATAACTTTAGCTTTTAAAATGGTTTTATTTATTCCAATGATGAAAAAAAGCACTTTTTTACAAAAGCTTTTTTAAGTACTTTTGCTGCAAATTTATATCTAATCTAAATAAAAGTATGAAAAAAATAATAATATCAGGATTATTGGTGTTAGGTGCATCTTTTGCATCGAATGCGCAATGTACTACTTTAACAAGTTTGAATGAAAACTTTGATGCTTGGAAAAAAATAGATAAATGTTGGAATGCCGAATCTGGTAAATCAATGCTTTACAACAGCGAAGGTAAAATCACTTTTTATTCTATGATGAGTTCTGGTGAAAGAATGATATTGTCAACACCTAAAATGAAAGCGGGAACTTATAAACTAACGCTTGATATTTCTAAAAACTCGGGTGATGCTTCATTAGAATTATTTTCTATTGGCAGTGTATCCGATTCAAAATCGTATGTGTCTATCTCAAAACCATCGGCAATTACAGGTACTAAAAAATCGTATACAATCAACTTAAAAAACGATGCGCACTTAGGATTTAAAGTACTTTTAAACGGCATACATCAGGCAGTTTATATTGATAATCTGGTATTAAAAGCAGGTAAATAATCAACCGTTAAATAGCACTTCAAAATAGCATCCACTAATCTCAATAGGTTGGTGGATTTTTTTATCAATTTTTTAATAAAAAGTAATTTTTATGATCGTAATCATAAAAAACAACGTCACAGGTACTGTAAATTTGCTGAAAATAAAATTATAATTTAAAAACAGAGAAGCGCTGCTTCTCTTTTTGAATATATGAACAACAGTATCGTTACAAAGAAAAATATCGTGTGGGTTAAGTGGAGCCGCATTGTATATTGTGCTGCATTAGTGGGGATTATCGTTGGCTTAATCACCTTGATGTTTAAAAATTTAGTCGAAGAATATGAACATCTGCTTTTTAACAAAGCACAGAATTTTAAACTGTTTTTCTTTATTTTTCCGCTGATTGGCTTGGTAATTATCCATTTTTTAAGAACCTACGTTTTCAATAAAAAAAAGAACAAAGGAATATCAGAAGTATTGGAAGCCGTGCGCGAAAATAAAAAACTGCCGGCATATAAGGTGCCATCACATTTCTTCAACGGATTTTTAACGGTGGTTTTTGGCGGAAGTACAGGAATTGAAGTTTCAACCGTAGTGGCAACAGCAGCTTTGGGCGATATGGCGTCACAAAAAGATCCGATCTTTAAAAAATACCGCAAAGAATTTATAGGCTCGGCAATTGCATGCGGTGTCACGCTTTTATTCTGTAGTCCGTTGGCTGGATTGTTTTTTTCGTACGAAACCATCGGTAAACAAAAAACAAAGGTTTTTTGGGTAACACATCTGGTAAGCGTTGGTTTTGCTACATTAATTATTTTCTTAATGAATGTTACGCCTGTTTTTAATTTAGGAAATCACGAAACGGTTATACATTATCAGGCAATTCCGTTTTTTATTGCGTTAAGTATTTTGGCAGGCTGTTACGGAGTTTATATGACCAAGGTGGTGACTTTTGTAAAGAAAAATAACTTTTTAGATTTTAGTCCGTATCTGCAATTACTCGCCGGAGGTGTACTTTTAGGCTGCGTGTTGTTTGTTTTTCCGCAACTGTATGGTGACGGATATCACGCAATAGAAACCATTATTCATCATAACAGCCTGTTTGTTTCGGTAAGTTTTTGGCTTTTGCTTGGGGCATTGCTTTTAAAACCTTTTGCAACCGGATTTACGCTGAAATTAGGTGGCGATGGCGGTGTTTTTGCACCAAGTATTTTTGGCGGAGCCATTATGGGTGCTTTGGTTGGATTTATCGTTCAAAAGTACTTTTTTGCCGATGCCCAACTGATTAATTTTGTGGTTTTAGGTGTAGCTTTAACCGTTGCAGCAACTTTGCACGCGCCGTTTACCGCATTGTTTTTAACTTTCGGAATTTTTAATTCGTACGCACTTTGGCTGCCGTTGGCGGTTTTGGTGTTTATCAGTTTTTACATATCTAAAAAAATATTTCCATATACGGTTTATACCTTGGCGTTGAAAAAGTAAATTTTTGCAATAACTGCCTATCTTTGTAGTTCATTTAATAATACAATGATTAAAGTCGATTTGATATTAAGCTGTGGCGGAACGTTGCGTAATGTGGTTAAAAATGAACTGATTTTTAAGGCAGGACATTTTCCATCGTATTATTATCAGGTGGTTGAAGGCAAGGTGAAGATGAACAATTACAGCGACGACGGCAAAG
>Ga0213825_1000554_pt1 | contig 27341 bp, 32 predicted proteins | sample MC6MC0900MG_FD_179896 | JGI IMG/M metagenome (GOLD analysis project Ga0213825, IMG submission 179896) | Enriched soil aggregate microbial communities from Iowa State University, Ames, United States - MC6-MC0900-MG | ecosystem: Environmental > Terrestrial > Soil > Unclassified | place: USA: Iowa... | reverse complement strand
GAATCCATCTAACGCGTTTTTAACGCCAGTTAAGATAAAGTCGACGAATGGTGCTAAAACGTTATCCCATAACCATTTAATAACGGTAGATAACGCCTCAAATCCTAATGCCAGTGCCGTTAAAATTGGCTGTGCAATCGCCCACAACGTTGAGAATAACTGAATTAAGAACGAAATGGCCGGAGCAATCACATTATTGAAAATAATCATCGCTACATCTCCGACAATTTGAATATAGTTCCATAATCCGCTTAGAAACGGCTCTATAATTAGCCATGCGTTAGACAAGATGTCCGAAATCGTAGCCCAACCTTGAGAAAATGCTGTTTTCAGTTGCTCAAAAATCGGAGCAAATTGCGTCACTTTTTCGGCAAAGTACGCCTTGAACTCCTCAAATTTCGTTTTGAGCGATTCGAACGAACCTTTGCCGAGGATTGAATCGACAAGTCCTCCTGCACCGCCAGATTTAAATGTTGACCAAAGCTCTGATACTTTCGATACGATTCCGTCGATTACTCCTGGGATGGAGCCCCACTTACTTAGAATGTTAGAGGCGAAATCAGTGACTGTCGGGATCAGCTCGGCTAAAATGCCGGTTAGTTTGCTAATTATGCTGAGTATAACGGACCCGAGCGGAGCTAACGTCTTCACGACATCCACAACTACTGACCAAACGTTACCTAGGATGTCTAAGAGTACAGGTCCGTTCGTTTTCGCATATTCTATGAAACTTTGGAATCCTTTTGACCCACTTAAACTCGCTGACCACTGCTTAAATTTCTGAGTCATGCCAACTAGTCCTTCTTCTACACTAGCCGTCAATGGTGCAAATGCCATGAACAAATTTGTAATGCCACTGATTGTATTTCCAGCGATAGTTAAAAAGTTCTTAAGGCTGTTTGCTGCATAGAGGTTTAGCCAATCAAAGAACTCTTTCAATCCGCCGCTATCGATTGATTTATTAAAGCTTTGCATCAGTTCAACAACTACGCCAGACACATTTTTGATGGTCGGTTCTAATCCGTTTAATATCTTCTGCGTAATTTGTAATCCTGAGCTGAAAGCTGCAAATACAGGTTCCTCGAATTTCTTTGTAAAACCGCCCCAAAACTCTTTGAACTTCTGCAGATCCTTTAACGCACCTTGCTGCGCTGTGCCCATGTCAGCATATAGCGAAGCCAGTTCTTTTTGGGCTGCGATTTTCTCTTTAGCAGTATCCGCCTTTGCAAGTTTTTCTTCGATTTTCTCCACTTCTTTAGAGGCTTCGAATATATCGCCTAATGTCGAAACTGCAACTGCTCCAAAGGCTGCAGCACCAAGCCCCGCGGCGGCGAATGACGCTGACAAAGCCCCTACTCCAGCAATCGCCGGCCCAGTTGCGGTTCCCAATCCTGCAATTCCGCTCGTCAACAACGATGTTTTCTTCGCAACGTTGGATATGGACGCTCCCATATCGTTTATGCTTACGCTAGTTGAGCGACTTGCACGATCCATTTTTTCCATCATCTGCGTCAGCTTACGGAGCTGTGCTGATCCCCTATCACGAACACGAAATACGGCTGTCAAGTCCATAAGCTACCACCCTGCCCTTCTAAGCTCGGATTCGATTTCTCCTTCGATCCACTCCATCCACTTCTGTTGATTTTCTTGCGCTGGCTTATCGAGGAATTTCTTTTCGCCGTTGACGCTTTTACCGCCTGCATTTTCTTCGTGGATGTAATAGGCGTAGTTAAATCGCCTTGACCCACGTGTAGCATTCGCTGATATTTCAACACCCGAACCATTGCCCTCAGTAAATACTTCCGCAGTTATCTGCCTACGTAAATTGCTTGTATCTAACGGCGCAGCATCAACGGATTCAGCTTTCCAATCGTTTTTAACGTCGGTAAGCCCGTTTAGCAATGCCGTACCGACCGCATCTGGCGATTTCTTTAATGCTCGTTCTAGTTGAGATAAGTCGAAATTAAATTCCGCAGACATTACGAGCCACCACCGTTCATTGCGCTAATAACAGAATCAAACTCTTTGCACACACGTTTAAATTCATCGAGGACATCTTGTCCCTCTACTTGTTTGATCGCTAGTGTGAGCGCCTCTAATATCTTGGCTGCAGCTAATGACCACTGAGTATCACTTACTACAACCCGTAACAATAAAGGCTTAATGTCGTTCGCATATCGAATGTAATCAGCGTTAACTTTAAAATTGTGCGTGTCGATATAATTAACAGCTCCTCCAGCTTTTGCTACTACTTGCTTTCCGTCCATTTCTCATATCCCCTTCCGTTTTTCTATATAAAAAGCCCTCAACCGCACGTGGCGGTCAAAGGCTAGTAATGTATTCGTTTTATTCTGCTTGCTCTGTTTCATGTGCTTGTTCTGCAGCTCGTTTAACATTTGCGTATAAAACACGCGAACTCAGCGAACCAAGTGCACTTGCGACTTGTAATGCGGTCGCTACGTCCCGTTGCTGAATCGTACCGTCTTGCAATTTCTGCTTTAAACCAAATTCTAAAGCGCGGAAATTAGTGCCTTTACCCTTCGCTTGCTGCGCTTGCAATGCTTCTACTTGTTCGTTATATTTACTCATAATTATTTCGCTCCTTTAGTTTTTGTTGGTACTTCTGCGATATATACAAAATCGTTGGGTTTATGGCCGTTTGTAAATAAACTAATCTGATTGATTACTTCACGCACTCCCCCTATAGCCCCTTGTCTACCCATAACTTTCGCCGAGCTTGTAGGATGTTCTGCCGGCGAAATCTCGCTCGTTTTACCTTGTGAACGATTTGCTCTAGAGATTTCAGCTATTTCCTCACGTAAATATCCGTAAGCATCTTCACCATCGCGGTGGTCAATAATACAGCTAATTAGCAAATCCCTCGCCATTTTCAATTTTGCATCGACAATCGGTTCATACTCCGCTCTAACTTTTGGTACAAATACATTTTGATACTCATTTACTACGTCTACAGACGAAATCTTACCTTCCGGCATAGCTGCGTGTGCTAAACGTGCATCACGCTCCCGACGTGCGACAACCTCTTTTTGTAGTGTGATGTCATCATCAATTTTAGCGAGTTGCGCAGTTGCATCTGTACCGTGTTTAATGCTTTCTGTAAACGTATATTCGTATTGTGTCTGTAATTCTCTTAAACGTGCGCGAGCACTTTCTAAGTCCGCTTGATATTGCTGGTGTTTCGCCGCTCGTTCAGCGCCTTCTTCTCTGTAATCTTGCAATAATTTAAATTCGTGTGGCTTAATTGTCATCTAGTTTTATCCCCTTTGTTTTTAGAATTTGAATAACTTTTTCTAACTTGTCGATACACCACAATCGCCACGTCGGAATAACAGGCGTTGGCTGTTCGTCTTGCTTGTCCAGCTCAAATAATTCGACTAACATTTCCTCGTTACGGGCGATCTGCTCGCGCGTCCCTTCGACTTCACGCCGATAAATCACTGGATACTGAGCGCTTATTAAGTCTCGATACAACACCTGGCTATCCGTTTGCAGCTCGTTTATTTCATACGCATACAAATCGTCTAGCAAGTCGATAAAATCGTCATAAGGCTTTGAGATTTCGCCAATTAAATTGGATATGCCCCGTTCGTCAGTTTCGTAAATTAATAGTGAAATGAACGGAATCTCTCTCAATTTAACGATTGATAGTAAGGCAAAGCGCATTAGCGTCACTCATTTCCGTTTGACCGTATAGGGTAATAGATTTAAGCAATTCTTTCGATACTAGCGTTTAAAAATATATCCTCGACTTAGTTATTAGGAAGGCTCATAATCGCCGTTTTCGAGCCGTTTTAGTACATTTTTAAGACCGCGATGTAAATTGTCTGGAATCTTGAATTGCATCGCATGTAACTTTCCTTTACGGTCTGTGTACGTGGCCATGACCTTATAACCTTTTCGTTGCTTCAAGCGCCGAATAGCCTCGTTATTACCTGCACCTACGTATAAAATAAAAAAGCCCGGTATGCGCCAGGCTTCGAAATTTCGGTTATTAGACAGCGGATTGCACCGCCTTTTGTTTCGCCTCATTGCGTCTGACCTCTGCAGCCTCATTGCGTAGGAAACCTATCATCTGCTCAATTTCAATGTCGGTCAGTTTGCGACCAATAAGACCTCCTATAAAACGCTGGACGAATGGACGTAATAGTTCCGGTTTGAATCGCTCGGGATATTTATCGAATGCTTCTATTGCAAAAAGTCCGTTCTTTTTGTCATTGCATTTTTTACATGCCGGAAGAACGTTTACAGGAATATTTGCTCCCCCATACGCCTTGCCGTCTTTCAACGGGAAAACATGGTCACAAGTTGCAATAACACCTTCATCCTTGAGTGATACACCGCAAAATACACAGTCTTGTTCAAACAATTTCGCTATATATTCCCATGGCACGAGTGGTATTTTATCACCCGCTCTTTTTGCATAAGCATTAGCTCTTACTCGATATTTTTCTCCATTAGCCCGACGATGTTCACTACGACAGCTTCTGCAGATGTTTTGGTATCCATTTTTATCTTTCGCATCTCTACGGAATAGCTCAATCGCTTTTGTCTCGTTACAAATGCGGCAAGTAAGTTCTTTACTCATGGCGCTCACCTACTTCCATAGCAAGCACAATTCTTGTTTCGATGTAAGCTAGTTTTGCGATTAATTGAAGGTATTCTAATGTCATTTCATATCTGCTCCTTTTCATTTCAAGTGTTTATATTTACGCTACGTACTCGATCGTGACATCGAGATTTTGTCGCGCGATTACCATCTTCAAGTGATTCAATAAAGCTGCGTTCGGATTCTGCTGAATTGCATTGTATTCTTCGGCAAGTGGTTTGCTCTCAGTTTGAACGTGTACAGATACGTCTTTCAAAGGTTGCAGCACACGAATGAGCGTCTTAAATGCCGGATAAACTGCATTGCTCTGAGTAAAAGTTTCGGCATAAATGCTCCCTTCTGAGATTTCAATCTGTACGTCATACTCTGCGACGTCAATTTGTGTAATAGTTTGCTTTAGCTTCATTTCTAAACTCCTCCAAATTGATTAAATTGTGTTCTTATTGCTTGTAACTGCTCACCATTTCCGCCAAATACTACGCGTGGGTTTACTGTGATTCCTTTTTGACGACGGTCATTCGTGTTTTCGAAGAATCCAAACACTACTTTGCCGTCAATTTTCACGCGATTCATCGTCATTTTCAGCTTTGCAGCGTTCGCATATCCTAGTAACTCTGCTAAACTTTCAATATTCATCGGTTGTAAACGTTCAGCGTCCGTTTCATCCGGATTGTGGCAAACGATATTTGTCTCGAAATTCAAAAACGGCAATACCGAGTAGACTAGCGCAAGCTGTCCGACCGTTCTGCCGTTCGATAAATCGTATAAATCACGTACTGTTTTCTTAAACATTCTTGTATGTTGCAAATCCGCTGTGTGCGATTGAATTGACTTAATGTTTCCTCTGAAAAAGACGGTAGGATTCATAAACAATGCTCCTTCCGACTCTGAAATGATACCTTCCTGACAATAACGACTGAATAGCTCGCGAGCACGTTTGCGACTAAGGCCAGTCAATTTTTCGAAGCCTTCACGATTGATTACCTTGCCGTTATCGTATTGTAAACGTCCTGTGTTCCATGCGATGTATGTTCCCAGGTACATTAATCGAGCAATGTCAGCGTTATTTAATGAAGGGAAACGTTCAATTATTGTTCGTGATTGCTGAAAGAAGGCGAATACAAAGCCTCCGTTTTCTTCTTCGTGGGAGCCTAACGCCTGTACGGATTCAATAGCTCGGAACTTAGATTCTGTCATTTTTGGTACTAAGTCATGAGTGAATAAATCGCCTAAATATTCGCCAGTGTCTAAGCTGTATGGCTTGCCGTCTTTTACTACGTAATTTTGTTTTTGTGCGATAGCCTTACCTCGTGTTGTCGGGTTTAATTGTACGAATTGTTTGCCTGCTGATAATGCTGTCATGTCATATCTTCTCCTTTTCTGATTCCGTTTTATTTTTGTAAAGCGTCGGCTAGTTCGCCTAATTCAGCTATAACCTTCGCCAAATGCTGCCGTGATTCATTGAATTTTTGAAACGCTCTGCTTGCGACCATTGGTGTGAGGCGACGGTCGCCGCGTTCAATAGAGCTTAACATCGTTGTTGAAATACCTAATTCCTTCGACAATTCGCTCTGTGTTAATCCGAGTGCCTCACGATAATACTTGATTTGATCTGCGTTTAATTTTGACATTTCCTCACCACCTCTAGAATTGTTGTGTAAATTCCTCAACTACTTTGCAAAATAAAAAAGCCGCCCGAATGGACCGCTTGAATTTATGTTATTTACTTCCTCAAACTATATAATGACTTATCGCGTAAAATATGGCTTCCCTTGTATAGGTGCCTAAAACAGCATTTTATGCATTAGTGAATGAAAGTTTTTACTTCCTCAATCTATAAAGTACAACCGAAGGTGAAATACAAGCATTCATATAGCATAGATAACTAAACGACATAAATATCGGAAACTTTCCTTCATAATATATAGATAACTAAACGCCTAAAAGGTGAGTGTTATAGTGCCTTCCCCACCTATATAGCCAACTAAACGACTAAAAGGGACCCTTTGAATTGCAATCTTTACAAACTTGTAACATCCGTGTTCACAATTTAGACACACATTGATAAAAACCTCATTCGGCGTTTATATGGGTAACTGATGGCTAGAATTATGGCATTCGGTTGCTGAATATTTTTTACTTCCTCTATAAGGTAAGGCGCAAAACACGGTAATTGTATGCAGCCTTTCCATAAAATCATTCGATAGTCCCTATAATGTATAGCCAACAACTACGCTATTTTGTGACGAAATTAATCCGCAAAATCTAATTTTTCACGTATTTCTCTAATAAACTTTGCAAACATCTAAAAAATCGCTATTCCACTATTAGACGGTATGACCGCAGTATGAAATTACTTCTCGTCATCATATGCCGTAGACCAAGTCGTACCCCAAAACTCGCGAGAACGGCGGGTAGTAGTCGATTGAATATCATCAATATTTTGCGAAGTAACTCGTTTCTTACCGCCGATTTGCTGCCTTCTCTGCGATCTAGCAACTGTCTTTTCAAAATCGCTCGTATTTACGATATGTCGTTGGTCATACTGTATCATCGCTTGTTCATCGGTCCAATATCCATGCTCGTCGTTAAAATACATATCACGCGATAAATGAGAAGTACCCTCCGCTTGCTTCTGCTCACGGCGCTTGATATTACGTAGGTACACGTTCTTTTTACTGCGGCAACTATCGGAACATATTACCGCAGAATTATTCTGCGATTTATCACGAAAATAATGGCCACAAGCACAACAACGTCTTACTCGCTTTTCTGCAAAGAGTTCTGGCTTATCTTCTTCAATGTCACGAATCAACATTTCTTCGTCGAGGTACTCGTCCAAATATTGCTCGATTAGTTCACTTATAAATTCTATTGCTCCTGCTCCAGGTTTAGCTTCGTACGCTAGCTCCTCGATAACTTGCCCTTTTTGAATTTTCATAATCACAGCCCCTTCAAAAATTCCCTGCCTTTTACGTCCCAAAATCGCGGAATTACCTGCCTTTTACGTCCCGTTGGATACCCACTCGGAAACACAATATGTAGTTATCTATGTTGTTAAAATGCTACAAAAGGCATATATATTGTATATTTAGCCACTTATAACGAACATCTTGTCTATCTTATCAGTAGTATTACGAAAGGATTTCGCCCAATATCAACAGTAACGATAAAGGTTCCGTTTGGTTGGAACAACCATTTAAAACCTTTGCGTCCTCATTTTGCAAAGAACGCAAAATAAGTCCGCGTCTATCTATTACATTGATATTATTACAGTCACTAGATATCATCAATAATGTAATGAGACGGAGGCTTTAGCTGACGTAGAGGATTTGCGTTAGCAAAGACTCGTAATATCTTTTATGTTCTTAAACGTTTGTTTCGTCAAGGTTACTTTAAACAGTTATACCAAAGTGGAATTTTAAATTTCATCGCTATATTGAATGAATATCTGAAACATATTGTTTAAAGAAAAAAAGGAGTAATTCCTACGCAAAAGGTTAATCACTCCTAACTATGAAATCTATTGAAGTTTTGAAATGAAGAGAGTTTTTATATCTCTAGACAATAGGACTTAACATTTTAAGGAGAATAGAAGCATTTACGTTTATTTGTGTGCCTCCTGCTAAAGTTTGAAGAATTACTGCTGCGGCAGAAGAATGATTCCTAAGTGTAAGAAACCCGCCGGATGGTATAGAAATTATTACCTGACCTGTGTTTTGTTGAGTACCAGCTCCTGAACCATAGACTGCTTGCGTAACCGGTGCACCATTTAAATATAGTGTGAATTGGCAATCTTCAACACCTGATACGATGAAAGTAACCTCGTAGATTCCCGGTGTGGTAACAAAAATTTGAGAGGTTCCTGGTACATGCGTAATTCCCGGAGTAACTATACCTGTTGAATCAAAAATAATATCTGCTTCTACAGCTACAGTTTCAGGACCTAGATTATATATATATCCATATTCACAAAGACCACTACATGCTGTTGGTGTTACAGGAGGAATAGAGCCTGTAATTCCACAGAGATCGACTGCTCTGAATGGTCCTATTTGGCTTCCACATAAACAGGAACGTTTATTACAGTTACTACAGTTATCCATTTTTTCACCTCCATTTATAGTATTTTATTCGTATGAAAAATGAAGTAAAGGGCAATAGGCTACAATCAATTAATAATGTAAACTTCATTATCAACTCGTTGGCGCGAGTGAGTATTTAACTTTTCATATATTAAGATGGATGTCTAATTCTGAATGTTGTTTAATATTTCATTACATATATAAACAAAGCTATTGCAATAGAAAACGCTGTTGTACCGTAGTACCACACTCTAAGTTCACCGTCCTCTCCTTCTACTTCACCCGCAAGACTTATCTCCATTTCTGGAGAGATGTCAGTCCGAGTTCCTTGAGTCAACTTCGCTTTCTGCTTCTCCTCCTCGTAATACAAGTTAATTACGATACAAGCCCGCTGTCCTTTCGTCAAAGTATCTCGCATTTGCCGACGTCGGCAATTCTCTAAAATAATTTCGATTTTCCGCCGTGCGGACAAACGTTTCACCGGTGAAACAAAAGGCTAGACACGCCAATAACCTCGTATCTAGCCGCAACTGCAACTTAACCCTCCGATAATACTTCCTCCAATGTTAACGTCATCTTAAAATCTCTTTTCCAGCGTCTGCTAACTTTCTTACGAGTGTTTACTGACGTTTCAATCTCCCCTGTTACATTACGTAGTGGGTTTAAAACCGCATCCAAGCGAGCCATTTCATCCTTCACTACCCTGCGCTTTTTAAGCGTTTCATGTAATTGCGTAACAAAGCTTAACGAGAATTCTTCCGAAGGATCGATTCCTTCTAAGTCGTGATACATACTACTAATATACTTATCTAGACGAGACAACTCTTTAGTTAATATGCCTCGCTGGTTGTTTAATTCCGACAATAATCCGTTAAATTTTGAATGGTACTCGCACATATTAACTCCTCCAATCGTTAATTCAGGTACAAATGACGTCATCTCTGTAGCAAACTACGTATTATGAAACTAATCGATCAACTTGCCCCAATGCCAGGAGCAGTTGCTCTGCCGTGTAGTCGTTGAGGTTACCTATGATATTAGCTAATTCTGCTGTATAAACTAGATTGATGTCCTGGTCATTAATCATTAACGTAGCCTCACATTCATCTGCGCAAGTAATTAGCTGCACACCTTCCATTAATTGCGTTGTCACCATCGTCACCGAATAGTTGTCATCTAAAGTTACGTGTTCAATTGTTTGATTCATTTGTAAAACCTCCTTTTGTTGTTTTAACTCTTGAATATACAATAACACAATTACAGAAAGCTGTAAATACGTAATTACATAAAACGTTGTAAAAGTTTTTAGCGCAGTTTATACTTATAGTAAAAACCGAGGTGTACAATATGATTAAGTTAACAATAGAACAAGCTGCGACTGTTCGCGGCATCCAATCGCAAAAGGAACTACGCGCTGTTGTGTTAGAGAAAACAGGCGTCGACTTACGTCCTGCAACGATAAGTGATATGTATCGAAACAATAAGACTCAAATAAACCGAGATCATTTAGAGACTATAATGCAAGCGTTAGGTACAACCGACTTCAACGAGGTTTTAACAATGGAAGGAAACAAAAAAGACGACGGCCAATAACGGCTATCGTCATATTTTCTGAAATAATAGGAGGAGTTACTATGTTGGAACACGAAAGTTATTCATTTAGTCGTTTATTTTTAAATCGCAATCTTGAATTCTTTTTTATTCTAGGAGTAAATGATTCGGATAATTTTGATGAATATTGGGATGGAAGAACTATAGAAGTAATAGGATACGCTGTGATTTACATTGATTTTGAAACAAATGAACAAAAAAATTTCATATATTTAATTGATAATAATAATAAATGCGATAATGCAATTAAATATACAAGGAAATTTATCGAACAAATGACTTTATCTGACAAACTATCCGATAGAGAAAACTTTAAAATTTTAAAAACGAAAATAAACGGCAGGGTGGTTTCGGAACCATATAAAGATTTTATAAAGGTAGTTGTGAAAAATGAAATTCCTGAGCTTGTTTTAGACTTGTAAAACAAAACCGAGCGGACAATAATAACGTCTAATCGGTCTTTTTCTTTTTCTTCTTCCTTTTCTTTTTCGGCATTGTTGGAAATCCGTACTTCTCGGACATCTTAGCCACACCTTCTACGATTGCTTTAAGTTGTTCCTCCGTCGGCAATGCAATCACACTCCATTTATAGTTATATAAAACTTCATATGTAATCGATCACTTAAATATGCGCTAGGTGTTTACCTAAACCGAAACCTACTTGCTCAGCAACAATATGACGAAGAAAAAGCGCAAGCCGACTAATTGGCTGCGCTCTTGTTTTCCTCTATTATGTTCTCTACTTTCTTTTTCTTCTTTCTTTTAGGTGTTGTCGGTAAGTTATATTTCTCTGTTTGCTTGCGAACACCTTCCGCAAACTTCTTTAACTTTTCTTGGTTATACATCAAACGCATGCACCGTCCTCCTCGTGTGTTAAAAGATAATAATCCTAGTAAAAGATATGTAAAGCGTGCTGCACTCTATGCTCCAATAACCAAAAAACATCAATATTTTATCGTAGATTATCGCTTGACAACCGAACCCGATTTTTCAACAGAATGGCTGATGAAATTAGGAAATTGGCGCAACGTTGTTACCTTACATCTAACAAACTATTATAAGTAAGTTAGACATAAAGTAACTACGCGATCATTCAACGTCATGGAGTTTCATTGAGGGGTCTAGTCGTCTTGTTTCGTAGAGAACTTTCGTTCTGCGATGCCTCACGTAATTACTGTCCTACGTGTGCGAACTGTCCTTGATTGGTTAGCTTTTGCTAACTGCTTGTCCGCTTGGCTGCGCTTACCCTAACCTTAGTTAGCCAGTAAACCACCGTACCGATTATGAGCGTACGCCTCGATTCATCCCAACGGAAACAAGAAACCGCTTTGACAGGGATATATCCGATTTTTTGCAACGGTTCGGCAACCTTTCCAGGTTATTTTAACGACGAATCTGTGGGCAACCTCGTCGCTACTACTAAAAAGGGTGCATTTAATAGAAGTTGCATCATCGAATTTTTTTCGATATAATGAACCCTAAGAAAACGCTATTGCTGTCAGGCAATTTTTAGCGTAGATATTAAGTTGTAAAGTCGTTAGTGCTGCGAACACTAGCGGCTTTTTTCTGTTTAAATATTTAAATTTTCAAGCGGACTATGCTGTCGATATTTCTTCATCACTTCTTTATCCGCAAAATCAAGATAGATTTGAGCTGTAATATCAACGTTGGCATGTCCTAACAAACGAGATAACGTTGCTAAATCCCCGCCATTAACTAAATACCTTTTGGCAAAATTATTTCTAAGTAAGTGCGGAGTAATTTGCAAGCCAATATCTTTACTACGGAGTCTAAATGAACGCTCGACTCCCTCAATCCGTAGTTTTGTTCCTCTATTCGTCGGAAAGACATAAGAGCTATCTGAATAACGATCCTTGTACGCTAACCATGACCTAAGATGTTTACGCGTCTTTTCTGAGTAATAAACAAAACGTTGCTTACCGTTTTTCGTCTTTCTCAATAACAACGCATTACCTCGCAAATCTATATCAGCCACTACAACTTCCAACAATTCTCCTATTCTAGCTCCAGTATCAAAGATTAATCGCGCAATTACCCAGTCGCGGTATTGATCGAATTTAGTAACGTCGAACGAGCGGAAAAACTGTTTTAGTTCATTATCTTCGAGCATAACTTTGATTTTTCGCTCCGGTTTAACATTCTTTAAATCCTTCAAAGGATTGCTGCGAATAAGTTGTTCCGAATATAAATGTGAATAAAATGCTTTTATGTTACGTACATAATTCGCTATTGTCGTTTTACTTACTGGCTTACCAAAATCGCCTCGTCGTTCTGGGTAGTTTACAGGCGTTTCATCAGCACTTACCTCGAACTTTCCTCTTTCTTCAATTGAACGGATATAAGCTCGTACATGCTCTGCCTTGACGCTTTTAACGTCATCTATTTCGAAGTTATCTAAGAGATACCTTGCGAAGAGTCTAAGCGTTTGTTCATATGATTTTAGTGTTTTCGGCGAAAGACCTTTTGCGGAACAATCCAGCATATAACGGTCAATTTCGATTAAAAACGGACTGATAGACATAAAAAATACGCCCCCTCAAACAGTCGGCGCAAACTGTCTAAAAAGGCGTTATAATTATCGCTATATAAGCGTTATCTAATTTAGATTTACCGGTCATTCTCCGCTAAGCCACACGCTACAAACCTTGATATAACGGGTTTAACTAGCCATCATGTCGATGCGAATCTTGTCCGCAATCATGGCGATAAATTCACTATTTGTCGGCTTCGACTTTAAATGATGTACTGTATAACCAAACATCGACGAAATCGATTCATAATTGCCACGATTCCATGCGACCTCAATGGCATGACGAATCGCGCGTTCAACTCGTGATGGAGTTGTATTGAATTTTTTAGCGATTTCTGGATATAAAATTTTCGTCACAGAGCCTAATAACTCGATATCTTCGAACACCATCTGAATAGCCTCTCGCAAATAAGAGTATCCTTTAATATGCGCAGGAACGCCGATTTCCTTAATAATAGCTGTGATCGTGCTATCCAATTGATGTTGATTTAATTTTTGAGGTGCTGCCGGTTGTAAAACACTTGTCTTTTTCGGAAGTGTTGCCTTCTGTCCTGCACAGTTTAAAATCTTTTGAACCAATTGATCAAATTCAAATGGCTTAAGCATAAAATAGGACGCACCTAAGTCTACAGCTTGTTTCATGACATCTTCTTGACCAAAAGCAGTTAACATGATCACTTGAACAGATGACATTTGTTCATTTTGATACATTGACTCCAATACAGCTAACCCGTCAAGATGCGGCATTATAATATCTAGTAGCAAAATATCCGGTTTAAATTCCTCCAACATTTGCAAACAAACTTTACCATTTGAAGCAGTTGCAATTATTTCAATTTCGGGATGTCCTTGAAAATACTGCTCCATCGTTTTTAATAACTCACGATTATCATCTGCAATCGCTACTTTTACTTTTGTCATTTCAATTCCTCCTCCTGAACTTTGCTTTGAATCACCACAAAGCGTCACACTACCCCTTATGCATTTTTTAGCACACTGTGGAAGTTTCGACATTTTTGTTTTAAAAACCTTTTCGATTTCCAAAAATGAGTATGTAGTCCGATAATTTCTTTTTTTATCGACAAGTTATGATAAATATTAACAAATCGTTGATTGCTACTACTAATTATTTTAGTGAAAAAATTGAGATATAACTACAGTTTTTTTAAAGAATCGCTAATCCCTTCATAAATAAACGAAATACATGGAGAACGAAATAATAAATAGCACTTTCATGAAAGAATGGAGCTGCCATATAATATGGTAGCTCCATTCTTTCATGTTGATTTTTTTAACATTTCCGCTACTGTGATTGCTGCGCCTTTTTTAGGTTCCTCCACAAACATATGTGTAACTGCACCTACAAAACGGCCGTCTTGAATGATAGGACTGCCACTCATTCCCTGCAAAATACCACCTGTTTTTTTAATGAGCTTTTCATCAGATACTATGAATTCAAGGCGTTCATTTTCGACCTTTGTTATTTCAATTGTAAAAGTTTCCACCTTACTGCCCTCTATCGCTGTGTAAATTTCAGCTTTCCCTTTCTTTATATCCTTTTCATGCATAATTTCAATTGCTTTAGGCAAACTTTGTTGATAACCGTCTTCCCAACGGCCAAAAATTCCATAAACTGTATTTTTATCTATACTCCCTAATCGTTCCTGATGTTTTTGAATGGAGGATATTTTATAGCCGGGTTGACCAGGTATGCTTTTACGAATTTGTTGAATCGAAGCTAAGAAAATGGAACCAGCATGAAAAACAGGGGCTTCTTGTAAGGTTGAATCCACAATTTGATGACCTAATGCACCGTAATTTTTTGTCTCTGGATCAATGTATGTCAATGTTCCTACTCCATCTGTTTCATCTTTTAAAAATGAAATAACATGTTTTGCTTCTTTCTCCTGTAAATCCAGCGTTATTTCTTTTCCTTCACTTTTTATCGTCCACTTCTGTTGTCCCTGCTGAGCAACAGCTTTTTTGGCATCTGCAAGTGTTTTTACAGAAATATCATTTATTTTTTCAATAACAGCGCCTCCCTTCATCCATTGATTGGAAGCTAATAGCACATCATGCGCTACGAAAACATGTGATAACTGAAGTTGAATTCCAATTGCTTCGCCCATCGGAATTAGCTTTTTGGCGGCAAAAGCCTGTACGGGCATGAACAATAAAACGATGAGCATAGGCAAAATGACAAATTGACGCCAACGACGATACATACGACACCTCCTTTTCATTTTTGTCTTGTTACTATGTGTTGTTGTGGCATTCTTATAAGCGGTAAATATTTGTGCAAAAAGAAAAAAACCAGAAACAACGGAGCTGTCTCTGATTTTCTTCGCTATCTCATTTGTTTTTTTCGTTCATTAGCCATATTTAACAGCTCTGTAGCGTGCTGCAATGTTAGCTCTGTAATTTCTGCTCCAGATATCATCCGGCTTACTTCTTCAATACGTGCATCCGTATCTATTTCCAGCAATGACGTAAATGTTCGATCATGTTCGACTTCTTTTTTAATAAAATAATGATGATCTGCCATCGCAGCCACTTGTGGTAAATGCGAAATACACAAAACTTGAGAGTTGATGGATATTGCTGCAATTTTTTCTGCAATTGCTTGCGCTACACGACCGCTTACACCTGTATCTACCTCATCAAAAATAATAGACGTTATGCCATTAGAGGAAGAGAAAATCGTCTTTAGTGCAAGCATCATACGCGATAACTCTCCACCAGAAGCAATTTTCGGTAAAGATTTTGGTGGCTCTCCTACATTCGTTGAAATATAGAAAATTACTTGGTCTTTACCATTCGCATCAAAATAAGGCAATTCATCAAAATTAACAATAAATTTTGCTTTTTCCATATGTAATTCACGTAGTTCAGCCATAATAGCTTCACTTAAATTATGTGCAGCAGCTTTTCGTACAGTCGAAAGTTCTGCAGCAAGCTCATTTAGCACCGCTTCCATTTTTAGTAATTTTTGTTCTTTTACTTGCAAAATTTCATCGCGATTTAAGAGCTCATTTAGCTCTGTTTTAATTTTATCGTAATACGCTAATATCTCTTCGATTGTTGAACCATATTTGCGCTTCAAATTTTGTAATAAGGCTAAACGTTGCTCCACCTCATTTAAACGTGCAGGATCAAATTCTAATTCGTCTAACACATTTTTAACCTGGTAAGCTGCATCCTGTAACGCATAAAATGCAGTGGTGACAGATTCTGAAGCCTCTTTAAATTGCTCATCAACGTTTGCAGCATCTTCTAAGGCACCCATTGCATTGCCAATCCAATCAAGGCCTTTTGAATCACCTTGAATAGCTTCGTATGCTGCATTTGAACGTTCGAAAATCTTATTGAAATTCATAAGACGGCGACGTTCATCAAGAAGCTCATCTTCCTCGCCAAGCTTTAATTTGGCATCCTCTAGCTCTTTCATTTGGAATTGGTACAAATCAATACGCTGCGCCATTAACTGTTCATCAATCGAAATCGAAGCTAATTCTTTTTTTAGTGAACGATATTCATCATACTGGGAACCGTACAAGTCTTGAATTGGTGTAAGTTGTTCCTCGGCAAAGTGGTCAAGCAAATAGATATGCTGTTTCTCATCCATTAGTTCTTGATTTTCATGTTGTCCATGAATATCGATGAGGCTAGCTCCAATATCACGTAGTACAGACAATGGCACAAGCTTACCGTTTACACGACAAACACTTTTTCCAGAATCATTTAAATCACGGCGCAAAATAATGGTATCTTCTTCAATTTCAATGCCTGCATCTTCAAGTTTCTTATAAACAGGATGCCCAGAACTCGAAATTTGAAATAAACCACCTAATTCAGCCTTTTTAGCTCCATGACGAATAAATTCAGAATTCCCTCGACCGCCAGCAAGTAAATGCACTGCATCAATAATAATTGATTTTCCTGCACCTGTTTCACCTGTTAAAACAGTTAAACCACCTGAGAAGCTAACTGTTAAATCCTCAATAATGGCAAAGTTTCGAATACTAAGCTCTCTTAACACAAAATGTCACCTCTGTATCAAATTACCTTGCTATTTTATAGCATGTCTAATAAGCGATTTTTTGTATTTTCACGCTCATTTTCATCACGACAAATAATTAAAATAGTATCATCTCCAGAAATAGTACCTAAAATTTCTGGCCAATCTAAATGGTCAAGCAGTGACGCAATAGCATTGGCATTACCAGGAAGAGCCTTCATTACTAAAAAGTGAGATGCACCATCAATACTGACAAAAGCATCAGCCAACGCACGATGTAATTTTTGTACAGGATTGAAACGTTGATCTGCCGGCAAACTATATTTATAGCGTCCATCTTGTAATGGCACTTTCACAAGATGAAGTTCTTTTATATCTCGTGATACCGTTGCTTGTGTCACATTATATCCTGCATCCTTTAAAAAATCGACTAAGTCATCTTGTGTTTCAATTTCATGATTGGCAATAATATCCCGAATTCGTATATGTCTTTGTCCTTTATTCATGTTGGTCACCTCTTATAAATAGTTAGTTATTTGTATATTCACACTACCATTTTATACAGTAAAGCACAAGAAAAAACACGGCTCTGTAGACGAGCACGTGTTATTTTAGTGCACTATGCGCTTCTTCAACGAGTGCATTAAAAGCTGTATATGCAGAAATTTCTTCATGATCAATAGGATTCACTAAATGGAATAAAAATTCAATATTCCCCTCTCCTCCTGTAATTGGAGAAAACGAAGCATCCTTAACGACAAAGCCAACCTCCGTTGCCATTGCAGCTGTTTTTTCTAAAACTTCTAGATGTACTTTTTTATCGCGAACAATACCTTTTTTACCGACATTCTCTTTTCCAGCTTCAAACTGAGGCTTTACTAGTGCCATTACATCGCCACCTGGCATTAACAGCGTTTTTAAGACAGGTAAAATCAGCGATAATGAAATAAAGCTGACATCAATTGTTGCAAAGTCTGGTAAGCCTTCTGTTAAATCTGGCGCTGTCGTATAACGGAAATTTGTTTTTTCCATTACGGTTACACGTTCATCAGAGCGAATTTTCCAAGCTAATTGGTTGGAACCAACATCTAATGCATAGCAGTGTCTTGCGCCATGCTGTAAAGCACAGTCTGTAAAACCGCCTGTAGAGGAGCCAATATCGAGCATTAGCTTCCCTTCTACAGACATATCAAAAATTTGTAGTGCCTTTTCTAGCTTTAAGCCACCACGACTAACATATTTTATATCGGAACCTTTTACTTGCAGTGGTGCATCTATTGCTATTTTCTCCCCCGCTTTATCGATGCGAGTTTCATTAGAAAAAACAAGCCCTGCCATAATAGAGCGCTTTGCTTTTTCACGTGTTTCACATAGCCCACGCTCTACAAGTAAAATGTCTACACGTTCTTTCGGATGTTTTGTCATTATTTATTCAAACCTACTTGCTGTTTTTGTTGAAGTAACACTTGCATACGTGCCACTGTATCTTCAGCCGTCATATGAATCTCAGCGAGTAGCTGATCTACATTGCCATGCTCAATAAATTGATCTGGGATACCCATACGATCGATCAGTGCACCTAAATAGCCATGGTCATGGGCGAATTCTAATACTCCGCTACCAAAGCCACCTTGTAGAACTGCTTCTTCAATCGTTAATATTGGTTTACGACTAGATAATAAACGATGGAGCATATCCTCATCCATCGGTTTAATGAAACGAGCATTAACTACTTCTATCTCCACACCTTGCTGTGCTAGCATATTGGCCGCTTCCATTGCCATTGGAATCGTTGTACCAAAGGTTAAAATCGTTGCATCTTTACCTTCACGTAATACTTCCCAGCTGCCAATCGGTAAAGTTATTAGCTCATCATCTAACGGAACACCTACCCCATTACCTCGTGGATAACGTAACGCAATTGGACCGCCATCATAGTCAATAGCTGTTTTTACCATATGCTGACCTTCATTTTCATCCTTTGGCATCATAATTGTCATATTTGGGATATGACGAAGGAAAGCAATATCAAATACACCTTGATGCGTTTCACCATCTGCGCCAACTAAGCCAGCGCGATCAATCCCGATAAAGACATTCATGTTTGGACGAGCGATATCATGCAGTACTTGATCATAGGCACGTTGAAGGAATGTTGAATAAATAGCTAAAAACGGCTTCATTTTTTGTGTTGCTAGACCGGCCGCCATCGTAGCTGCATGTTGTTCAGCAATCCCTACATCAAAGAAACGTTCTGGGAAATCCTTTTGAATTCCTTGTAATTTCGAGCCTACTGGCATTGCAGGAGTTATTGTAACTACTCGTTTATCCTCATGTGCAATTTTGCGGACAGTCTCAGCAATCAAACTACTCCATGCAGGACCTTTTGCTTCTGACTTTACAAAGGCACCATTGTCAATTTTATAAGGGCCTGTACCATGCCAATTACCAATTGTATCTTCTTCAGCAGGTTTATAACCTTTGCCTTTTTTCGTAATAACATGAACGAGCACTGGGCCTTTTACTTTTTTAGCTTGTGATAATGATGCCTCAAGAGCATCGAAATCATGTCCGTCAATCGGTCCTAGATATTTAAAACCTAACTCCTCAAAGAACACACCTGATACCACTAAATATTTTAAGCTATCTTTTAAGCGCTCAGCAGTTGAAGCAAGCTTCCCACCAAGTAAAGGAATCTTATTAATTAGAGATTCCAGTTCTTCTTTTGCTTTTGAATATTCCTTGGCTGTACGAAGTCGTCCTAGTACACCGTGTAACGCTCCGACGTTTGGAGCGATTGACATTTCATTATCATTTAAAATGACAATCATATTTGTTTTGGCATGGCCAATATGGTTTAATGCCTCAAGCGCCATACCGCCAGTTAACGCTCCATCTCCAATAATTGGTATCACGAAATTCTTTTCATTTTTAATATCACGTGCTGCAGCCATACCCATGGCTCCTGACAAAGATGTCGAGCTATGACCTGTTTCCCACTCATCATGTTCACTCTCCACAAGCTTTGGAAAACCACAAAGCCCTTTAAACTGACGTAATGTGTCAAATTGACTCGCACGACCTGTCAAAATTTTGTGCACGTAAGCTTGGTGGCCTACATCCCATAAAAACTTATCTTGCGGACTGTCAAACATTTTATGGAGCATAATCGTTAACTCCACAACACCTAGGTTCGGCCCGATATGACCTCCTGTGACAGAACATTTTTCGATTAAGAAAGTACGAATTTCTTGTGCAAGTTGCTCAAGACCCTTCTTATCTAAGTTTTTTAAAAAGGATGGACTAGTAATTTTATTTAAATCCACCTTTCTCACACACCTTTTCAATAAATTATTCACCGTAATTGTGTTTCCACCATTATAACAGTGTTATCAATATGCTAAAAGTACGAACACTTTACTGTTTGCAAATCGGCAAACGCCCTCACCTATTCTAGCATATTCTTTGCCCTAAACGCCTTGATTTTCTCCTAGTTTTTACGATGAACAATATAGGCTGCAAACTCACGTAATAAGCTGACATCTACTTGTAATTTCTCTAACGCGTTAATGGCGTGCTGATAATGCTCAGCAAGCTTTTCTTTTGCTCCATCTAAAGATAACAGTGCTGGGTATGTGCTTTTATCACTTGCTACATCCTTACCTGCAGTTTTACCTAGTTCTTCTGTAGTTCCCTCAATATCTAAAATATCGTCTTGAATTTGGAAGGCCAGGCCAATATGATGCGCATATTCCTTTAAAATTGTGCGCTCTTCTTGCGTTACATCAGCTAATACAGCTCCAGCTTCAATACTAAATCGTAATAAAGCACCCGTTTTATTAACATGGACATGCTCTAGTTCAGCTAAGTTTAGCTGACGCTTTTCACCTTCCATATCGAGTACTTGACCACCAACCATTCCTTCTGCACCCGCTGCTACACTTAAAAGATTGACAAGCTCAATACGTTTTTCAGCTGACACATCCATGCGTGCTAAAATGCCAAATGCTAGTGTATTCAATGCATCCCCTGCAAGTGTCGCTAGTGCTTCACCATATACTTTATGATTTGTAGGCTTACCTCTACGGAAATCATCATTATCCATGCTAGGTAGATCATCATGAATTAACGAATACGTATGAATCATTTCAATAACTGATCCTACCGTTAACCCTTCCTTCAAATTCTTATTATATAGCTCAAGTACGGCCAATACAAAAAGAGGACGAATACGTTTTCCTCCAGCTTTTAATGAATACAGCATCGATTCTTTTAAATCGGCTGGTGCATCAATTTTCTCAACAAGTGCAAACATTTCAGCTTCAACTTGTGGTATGTTGCTTTCAATAAAATGTTTTAATTGCTCGTTCATTTCTTAGTTCTCTCCCTTTAGTGGATCAAATGCTGTAGTCTCACCTGTCTCTTGGACAATTGAAATTAACTGCTCCTCAGCATGCTGCAGCTTGCTATGGCAAAATTGTGATAGCTCCATTCCTTGTTTATATAAATCAATCGCGTTTTCCAATGGCACATCACCTTGCTCTAGCTGGCGGACAATTTCCTCAAGTGCCGTCATGGCTTCTGCGAATGTTTGTTGTTTCTCTGCCACAATTATTCCCCCTCATTATTTGGCAAAATCTTTACCACATCAGCAATAACCTTCCCATCATGGAAGGAAAGTGTTAATTGATCATGCGGCTTTACATCAGCGGATGATTTTAACATTTCATTATCTTTATAAGCTACCGTAAAGCCTCTTGTTAAAATAGCAAGTGGATTCAACGCTTCTAAAGTTCTGACAGTTGCTTCAAATTGTTGTTTTTGCTTCGTTACATAATGTGTTGAAGCACGTGTCAATTGTTGGATGCGTGTTTCTAGCTCCCGTTGATAGAAAGTTAGTGCCTTTTTCGGTGAATGCTGCTCCACCGCACTATGTAATTGTTGGAGCTTTGCAGTTTTCTTCATCACATCAACTTGCATCGCTTTTTGTAACCCCGATTCAAGCTGTGCTAGCTTTTCCGTAAACGGTCGATATAGACGTTCTGGCATCGACAACGGATAAGATTGTTGGAGTTTATTTAGACGCTGCCGTTCAGCCATAAGTTGCGCCCTTACTATTTGATGGAGCTGTGATTTTTGTGTAAGTACACGCTGAAATAAATCCTGTTGATCCGGTACAGCCATTTCAGCGGCGGCTGTTGGTGTCGGTGCACGTAAATCAGCTACGTAATCAGCAATAGTTGTATCGGTTTCATGGCCCACCGCACTAATAATAGGTATTCGACTACCAAAAATAGCTCGCGCGACAATTTCCTCGTTAAAAGCCCATAAATCTTCTATCGATCCACCACCTCGCCCAACGATAAGAACATCACAATTTGCATCAATATTTGCTCGTTCAATATTACGAACAATGTTTGGCGCTGCTTGTGCTCCCTGTACAAGTGTTGGATAGATTACTATTTCAGCAAGTGGATAGCGACGCTTTAACGTTGTACAAATATCTCGAATGGCTGCTCCTGTTGTTGATGTTAACACACCAATTTTTTCGGGGAACCTAGGAATCGGTTGTTTCCAGTCTGGTTTAAAAAGCCCTTCTTTTTGTAACTGCTCTTTCAGTTGGTTAAAGGCAACGAACAAGCTACCAATTCCATCTGGCTGCATTTCCTGTACATATAATTGATATGTACCATAGCCTTCGTAAACGTTTACATCTCCACGGATAAATACTTGCATACCTTCCTTTGGTTCAAACGCTAATTTTGTAGCTGCTGTTTTAAACATTGTAGCCGCAATTCGCGCTCCATCATCCTTTAGAGTAAAGTAGATATGCCCTGATTGATGAATCTTGACATTCGAAAGTTCTCCCTTTACGTAGACTTCACGTAAATGTGGATCAGCATCAAATTTTCTTTTAATATATTTCGTTAATGCTTTCACTGTTAAATAAGAAGCGGATGTCATTTTTTCGGCTCCTTTACTAAAATCAAGTTTTTCACAAAACTACAACTATCATAACATTTTTTATTGCACCTGACGTGCCAAAATGCAGTTTTTGCTAGAAAAAACAACTGTCTTTCATACTATTGAAAATCTTACTATAACATATCTTTTGAATAGAGACCTTACTATAACTTCTTTAAAATGGCTCATCACCATAACGTGTGGTTGATTTTCGTTCCGACTGGGCGCTTTCCTAAGGGCAAAGTTATGAGACCTTCAAGTTGTTATTAATACTATTATGTCAACGAAATTAAGATGTCATATTAAATAAAATAAAGATACCTCCGATAAAATGAGGGGGTGATTTCACCTAACATGTATCTTCTGACATGATGCAAAAGTTCACAAATAGACAAATAAAAAAACCATCTCAATAAAAATTGAGATGGCTATTAGCAAACTTATGAGTCTTTCAAATTATTGCTTAACTTTACTCGCAAGCTTATTTTCTGCTGCTTGAACTGTGTTGAAAAGTAACATAGTAATTGTCATTGGTCCCACTCCGCCTGGTACAGGTGTAATATGAGACGCAATTCCATCAACCTCACTATAGTTTACGTCACCGCAAAGCTTGTTGTTTTCGTCGCGATTCATGCCGACATCAATAACAACTGCTCCTTCTTTAACATGCTCTTTCGTAATAAAATTTGCACGTCCAATTGCTACAATTAATAGATCCGCTTGTTTTGTGAATGATGGTAAATCTGGTGTTCTCGAATGCGTATATGTAACCGTTGCATCCTTTTGCAGTAGAAGTTGTCCCATTGGTTTGCCAACGATATGACTACGTCCTACAATGACAGCATGTTTTCCCGAGATATCAATCCCTGAATACTCAAGAAGCTTCATCACTCCAAACGGCGTACAAGGTAAAAATGTTTCTTGACCAAGCATCATTTTCCCAACACTTACTGGTGAGAAGCCATCTACATCTTTTTCAACAGCGATTGTAGCAATAACAGTATCCTCATCAATATGTTTTGGGAGTGGTAATTGTACTAAAATACCATGAATATCTTCGCGATTATTTAATAATTCAATTTGTGCTAATAATTCTTCCTGTGTCGTTTCTTCTGCTAGTTTGATCAGCTCTGAAAACATACCAATGGCTTCACAAGATTTTTGTTTATTTCTCACATATGTAGCTGAGGCTTGGTTGTCTCCTACTAAAACAACCGCTAAGCCTGGTGTTAAGCCTTGCTCTTTTAAACGCGATACTCGCTCTGCTACTGAATTACGAATTTCTTGACCAATTTCTTTACCATTAATAATTGCACTTGACATAAACCTTAGTTACTCCTTCCAATTCCACACATTTTTATTGTTCTGTAAATTTAGAAAGTACGCCATTAACAAATTTTGACGAACTTTCGTCTCCAAATGTTTTGCATAACTCGATTGCTTCATTAAGTACTACTCTTTTTGGTGTTTCTGGCATGTATAATAGCTCGTATACAGCTAGGCGTAAAACCGTTCTTTCAATTTTGGGTAGACGGGCAAGTGACCACTTTTCAAGATGCTGCTCTAAAGTAGCATCGATTTCCTCCAAATGTTCAGCTGTTCCAGTAACAATCTTTTCGTAGAAGACATTTGTCGGTTGACCTTTAATATGCCCCATTGCTTCTTCGACTGTTAGATCGGTATTGTCTAGCTGAAACAAAACTTGCAACGCTTTTTCGCGTGCCTCATGTCGTTTCATGTAAAGCTCTCCTTCTTAAGTGGCATTAAGGTTTATAATAGCATAAATTCGTACAAGAAACACGAATTCAAGCAAGTTTTCAATAATCTGAAACCTTTTTCAAGCAACTTTGTGCTTATTTTAACACCCAACAATCAACTTTATTAGGATTAATGTTGAAAATGATCTTCCACCAATATTGTTTAAATGCCAAAAATGTTATAATGGAGGAAATAAAATTTCATCTTCCAAGGTGTTCATGATGCATTTTGAAGTTCAATGCACAAGCTTTAAAAGAGCATTCAAATTATATGAAGGCGAGGAGCAATACAAGCAATTGAAAGAGTGCAAATCCCGGCTATTTTATTGCGAGGATCGTAAACATAAAATACGCTTGGAGGCCATACGAAATTTCTTTAGCCATTACTAGTGGAGGCAATTTATGAAAGAACATTATTATACAGTTGGTGAAGTTGCCAAGCTCTCTAATTTATCAGTGCAGACCTTGCGATACTATGACCAAATTGATTTATTTAAACCAGCATATATCGATACTTTAACGAATTATCGTTATTATCATGATAACCAAATCTTTTATTTAGATATTATAAAATCTCTTAAGTATATTGGGATAGCCCTTGAAGATATAAAAAAGGCACTCGGATTAACTTCGGGAGAATTGCTAAGTTTTTTAGATCAACAGGAACAACGTATAGAGGAAAAAATTTCACGTTTAAATGAAGCAAAATATACTTTGCATAAAACAAAAAATCAACTACAAGAGCAGATTGATATCCCTGTCTTCGGAGAGGTTTACGTTCAAGTAGAAGAAGAAATGTCCATTCTACAAGTGACTACTACAGAACTTACACCTATTTCTAACACGAATACTCACTATGCTACACTAATAAAAATCATTGAAAACGAAGGAAGTGTCTTAAATAGTCGTTACGGTTGTATTTATCCAATAGCCCCGTATTCAGATGTTAGTGACATTATTTATGATGCTATCTTTACACCGCTACTAACTGAGCGTACATTTTCTCAGCTTTCTCCAAATGTTAAGCAAACCATTAAACCGGCAGGCAAATATGCATGTATTGCCTTTATCTATCATCCTGATACATATTTTTCATTTTATGAAAAACTAAGAAAACACGTAGAGGTACAACAAAAAACCTTTGAGTCAAAAGTATATGAACTCTACATGCCAGCGACATTAACTTCTGAGCATGAAAAGAAGTTTATTGTTGAATTAAAAGTTAGACAACAAACTCTCTAATCTAACTGTGCCCTCGCATAAAATTAATTGTATTAACTTGTATAACTGTTCATCGAACCTTCCAAACTGATAAAAAACGAATAAAATTAAAACAAATCTTTTGACCCTATAGTTACTATAGGGTTTATTGTATTACGTGGAAATATTCTAGTAGATTTAAGTGAAGTTTGAAGGAGAAATGTATGAGTAAGAAACAAAATTTAACATTAGCTATTTTATTATCTAATCTTTTCATTGCTTTTTTAGGTATTGGATTAGTGATCCCTGTGTTACCAACTATTATGAATGAGCTAAATATTTCAGGCTCTGTTGTTGGTTATATGGTTGCAGCATTTGCCATCACACAACTTATCGTATCCCCAATTGCAGGTAAGCTCGTAGATAAAATCGGCCGCAAAATTATGATTGTTGTTGGTCTTTTTATTTTTGGCCTTTCAGAACTGTTATTTGGTTTTGGTGGCTCTGTTGAAGTACTTTTTATTTCACGTATGCTAGGCGGTGTGAGTGCTGCCTTTATCATGCCAGCAGTGACTGCATATATTGCTGATATTACTACTTTGTCACAACGTCCAAAAGCACTGGGCTATATGAGTGCAGCGATTAGTACTGGTTTTATTATCGGCCCTGGAATCGGTGGATTTTTAGCAGAATTCGGAACACGCATACCATTTTACTCCGCTGGTATACTTGGATTTTTTGCAGCTATCTTTTCAATTGTATTGTTAAAAGAACCGACACGTGCTTCAGATGATGAAGAGTCTGCACCATCAATGTTAGGCAGTATGAAGCGTATTTTCAGCCCACTATACCTTATTCCATTCGTACTTATTTTCGTACTGTCGTTTGGTTTAGCTGCATTTGAGTCGTTATTTAGTCTATTTGTAGATCATAAATTTGCCTTTACGCCTTCAGATATCGCAATTATTATTACTGGAAGTGGAATAGTCGGGGCCCTTGCTCAACTATTGCTATTCGATGGGCTTATTAAGAAAATGGGCGAAATCAATCTGATCCGTGTATCTCTCGTCCTATCTGCTGTTCTAACCTTTGCTATGACATTCGTTAGCCACTATTTCGCGATATTATTTGTCACATTCTTTATTTTCGTCGGCTTCGATTTAATACGTCCAGCCGTTACCTCTTATTTATCAAAAATCGCTGGTAATGAACAAGGATTCGTTGGTGGTATGAACTCTATGTTCACAAGTCTTGGTAATATATTTGGGCCTATTTTAGGTGGGATATTGTTCGATATTAATTTAAACTATCCTTACTACTTTGCGACAATTGTTTTAGCACTTGGCGTTATACTTGCTTTGTTCTGGAAAAAACCAAAGCATATTGAAATATAATAAAGTAGCGATACTATTCACTACTGATAAAATAAAAAAACAGGGATTGCCTTTCGATGAATACATCATCATACAGGCAACCCCTTTTTTTATTCTTGTACTGTTACCTCATCTTTTTCAAAGTGAATACCTGT